>Ga0209208_10012300_pt1 | contig 10852 bp, 10 predicted proteins | sample S1TSphfallax_3_FD_187694 | JGI IMG/M metagenome (GOLD analysis project Ga0209208, IMG submission 187694) | Host-associated microbial communities from peat moss isolated from Minnesota, USA - S1T2_Fd - Sphagnum fallax MG (SPAdes) (version 2) | ecosystem: Host-associated > Plants > Peat moss >... | reverse complement strand
AATGGCCTTCCGTTTTGTGTGGCGACTCGATCGTGTGCGTCGAAGCGCCGGAATCTAATCATTTTCGTCGGTCGTGGCAAAGATTTCGATTCTCAGGCACAACAAATTTCACAATCTCAACAAAAATAGTTTAAAGACTCATCTATAAATCCAAAAAGCACCGCCAAATGAACATGATCCGTCAAAGATGCTGCTGGTGCTGTTGAAGCTCCTTTTTTTTTGTTTTTGTTCTTCTTTTGTGTTTTCGAGAAATGGAGATTTTGGTGCTGCTGGGTAGTACCCAATGAACCTGGCTGTCCCCCGGCCCCCCCCTTTCTGGTTTTTTTGCAGAAAGAGAATCGAGATTTGGCGGAGCTTTGGTTTCGTAATGAGTGGTTTCTTCTTGTTTTGCAGCGGTGTTATTCGGATGACTCACACACACACACACATACGCACTGAGGAAAATAGATACCACCCATCTGAAGAGAATTAGGAACTAGCTAAGTAGGGGTGTAGAAACAAAACCAGAAAGAAAATTTTAGAAAATGCCACTACTCGGCCTCAAAGAGAGGCTACTGGAAGCTGCTGGAATGGATTCGGGGATGATGGACTACTGTAAGGAACATGACAGCAAGAAGCCTTCCTCAAGCAGTTCACATGGCAGGTCACGAGTAGTACATCATCATCATAATAAGAAGAAGAAGACTGCGCGTTCAGGTCTCACAGAAGATGAGATTGGTACACAGACATTGCAGCTTCAGCTTCTCCACATACATTTCCAACATGGGTAGTGGCTGTCAGTCCTTTAGATTATGCCAAGTGCTCCTCCTCCCTCTCTGCTGACGACATCTCGCTTGGTTTTTTTGCTCTTTTTCTCCTCTTTTGGCAGTGCGTCGATTGCAGGGTAAAGCTGAAGCAAGGGAATCGAGCCAAGGAATGCGACGCCGCTTTTTGCTTCGTCTTGCTGTAGCACTTCACGCATATGGTAGCTCAGCTGCGCGAACGGAGTATCTGATAGACAAAGCGGCGGATCGCTTGGAAGTGGAAACCAGCATTGCCGTGTTCCCTTCACTCATTCTACTCTCGTTTCCCAGTGTTGATGAGACTGACCCCACCAGGTAATATATGTATATAGTTTTGTCATGAAATTCTGTTGAAGGATTCCCATCAAAGCCTGACCACCTGAAATCTCTCTTCTCGTCAGATCATCACAAACTCCATCACAACTAAGTCCTGGTGCTCTGCTGATGGTATGCTTTTAGGGTTTAGGGTTTAAGTTTAGAATGACCCAACCAGGAATATAATTTTTTATTATGAAATTCTGTTGAAGACCTCCCATCAAAACCTTACCACCTGAAATCTCTCTTCTCTTCAGATCATCACTATTCCATCACAACTAGTCCTGGCAACTCTGTTGGTGATGAGCTTGTGATGATGGATTTGCAAAATGGGTATGATTCTTATGAGCATTTGAATGTCGAGCTGCTTCTTCTTCTTTGCATATCTCTGCATCACCACCACCAGAAGTGTTGCAGTGGTTTGAGATCTCTTGTGACAGACCCAAATTGTGGGTGCGGTGACAGTGAAGAAGATTCATATAACGACATACTTGGGCTACCTAAACACTGGATTTGAAGGCAGGATTTGAAGGGTTGATTATGCAAAAGGAATGCAGAAATGTTGAGTGATTTAGCATTCATGATTGTGGGATTTCAGAGTCAGCAATGCTTGATTTTTCTGCAGAGGGTCTTTTTTTCTTCGGTGAATGGACTTGGGGGTTCTACATCAACAGAACACATGGTGCTTCTTGGGTTTCGTATAACTACAGGTTTTTTACCTTCACAGAGAATGTTTTTTGGGTGGGCACAGGAAAGAGATTCATTTGCTCACAGTTGATAGCAATCTGGATGTGGACAAATTGGGGCGTGCGGATGAACTTGCAAATAATGTTGGTAAAGAAGGAGCTCCCTTGCTGTTGGCTTACTGGCGCCTGAAAGCAATAGCCAACTCACCCCCTGAATTTGGCAACTGGTGGCGTCTCTTCAGCTTTGCATTATCTGCATCTATGTCTGCCCTCCTTTTCTTTAATGGTAATGCAATATGAGTTGGGTGTGGGGATAAACACAGCACAAAATAGTGTATACATATATGGTTTGTAACCTTCTTTGCTGTGCAATTTTTCCCCACTTCTTACTTTTGTTTTTTTGTCTGTGACATACATGTTGCAGGTAGTCTGTGGGATGGAGCCTTCTCCCTTTTACTGGGCTTCATTGTTGGGGTTGTTGACATCATTGCATCACGATCTTCTTTGTTTGCAAGTGTCATGGAGTTCACTGCAGCTCTTCTGGTCTCATTCATGGCACGCATGTTCCAAGTACATCTTAGAGCATTCCATCTATGCTACTTTGCAATGGCACTTTCCTCTCTTGTCCAGCTTCTTCCAGGTACAAGATGCTAGAGGGATGTTTGTTTTAACCCTAAACCCTTATCAAATTCTCAGCCTGATTCTCCCTTTGATTTGAAAACCCATAAATCCAGATCTTAATTTGTCTAAGCCTGATATTAGTTATCAGTCTGTGCCAATCCAGTTTTAAAACATTTTATCCTCTGCACCTAACAGTGGGCATCAAATATTTTTGTGGGTGTGGTGGGTCAGGGATGTCACTGACACTGGGCGTAAGTGAGATGGTAGCAAAGTCACATGTCACTGGAACCTCACGTGTCATGTATGCACTCTTCTCTGCATTGCAACTAGGCTTTGGCCTTGCAATGGGAGAGAACCTAGTGTGGTGGGCTCCAAAGCCTGTCTCAGCTGCCTGTGTACCTCCAGATCTTTCCATCTGGTTAAACCTCATATGGTAAGCTTCCCCAAGGTGGTTCATGCATGTAAAGTGCTTTGTTGGTCACTTGTTCCATGACATATTACAGTACTCAAATCACTGTTCTCAGAGAAATTATTTGCTGGAATTGCAAATAACTGCTTGAATCTCTGCTGGAAGTAGCTTGAAAATGTCAATTTGTTTGTCTCTATTGCTGGTAGATGTTGTGAGGATTGTGAGCTTATATTACACCCTGTTTACCTATGCAGGTTTTCTGGGTACACATTTGCATCAAATGTTCTTCTCAATGCACGACTAGACCAGTGGCCAGGCATGGCATTGGCATCATTTGTCGGGTATGTGGTGTCTGAGCTGACAAGCCTTCGCCTTGACTCCAGTGCATCATCAGTGATTTCTGCTTTTGCTGTGGGTATTACAGGTGTGTACTCAAGCTGCCTTTTCAATATGATCCTAAACTCTAAACCCTAACCATAAACCATGAACCCTAAACAGGTCAATGTAGGGTCCCTAAAAATAATGTGATGCCAGTCAAATGAAACCCACTTCACTATGGCTTCTTGTTTTGGAAAGAGTCAGAGGTGGTGGGTCATTTCAGGAAGTTGTGATGAAGTTTCAGTTCCATGGATACCATACTTTGTAACTAGGAAATTTAAGACATGTGAAATTAATTTCATTCTGATCTTCAAAATATTTAATTTAATTAAAGACATTCTATTTGAATCTATTTCCAAAGTCCATACCTATATTGAAAACTAATTTAAAGTATTCACAATGGAAATTTAAAGGCTTAATGACAGCAATTTGCAGATTTAATTATGGAATTCTAGTCATTATGAAATGTACGTAAATTGATTTCACGTTATTGTATATATGACATTGTATTTGAATTACAAACCCAAATCATGAAAAAATGTCACATTTTCCCTGGACACAAATATTTTGTGTCCTACTTGTGCCTATTTGGATGCAATCCTCAGGCTAAAGGATTTTATCAAATATGCTTTTGTTCAGGTACCGCATATTCACAATTTACAGGGGATCTTCCACTAGTGATGATATTATCTGGCATCCTTCTATTGGTTCCAGGAGGAATCGGAGTCCAAGGGGTTGCAGCTATGCTGCAGGATGACGTGCTCTCAGGCATGGGTTTTGTCTTTGACATGGTAGTTGTTGGGTTATCAATTACACTGGGACTTCTCGTCGCCAAAATTTTGCTACCTTCGGCTCTGTTAGGAACAAGCAGAGCAAATGCAAATAACAAGAACACTCTCCCTACACAGCTGGAGAAAGATCGGGCAGATGATGCCATAGCATCATCTGGTTCTGACAGTGATAGTGAGGAAGATATGGCTATCTAGATGATTGTTGTGCTTGTTGTTCTGATGACTGGCTTCTGTTAGCTCTCATCCACATTTTTTCAGGCAGAGTTCATCTGGTTACTTGAAGCCAAGAAATTTGTTGACATAATTACTTCCTCTTAAGTAGATCTTTCACAGAAATTTTACACCCTTGATAGACAGTTAAAGCAGCCACTTGAAGGAAAACTGCTGAGGGACTGACCAAGTTCAAATCGTCCTTTTGCCATCCTTGCTCACAAAAGGTGAGAATTTCAAGCCACAATATCATGTAGATGTAGTGAAAATTGTATATGTCCCACAATACTTTGGCAATTAATTTGCAGTAATTTTTCCCTGATCCCAGTTTTTCCCCCAAAATTAAGTATGAAAGTTGTTTTAGGAAGAGGGCCTTACTGGTTGTAACTTGGAACCTGGTGGGAATTGGCAGAAACCAGGGTTTTGATGACAACCCAGGTATTGATGACAATACTTAACCCCTCAGCCCTGAGCAACAAACACTACCTGATGCAATTTACCAGAATAAGGCCCACATGAAGCACAGCCAAGCATGGGCCCCAATTCTGGTACAGCTTGTGGCCTCAGGCTTTACCTTCAATTTTATTTATAATTTTTTCATTTGACACCCTGTCTGTGGGCATTACATTTTACCAGAGACCTTCATCTTTCAAAATTCTCCATGAAGGGTAAGGGAGCAATGCCAGGGGCCTCACAGGTTTGAGCCCTATGGACATGACAACAACCTGCACAAACTTCAATCATGTAGACATGCTTCAGAAAACATTTGATTGACACCTGTGGGGGTTTTACTAGGATTGTGTGGAAACCAGGAAGGAAAAGAGCATTAAAAGAAACCATGCAAGTATGTGAAAACAACACCTCAATTGCACTTCTAAGAACTGGTGTTGTGCATGAGGGCTGTGGGCTTATGCACTAACCTATGAACAGAGAACCCAGTGGTAAAACCTTCAAGAAATAGAAACCACTCAATAGTTCACTTTTGCACCTCTATGATACCCACAACTTTCAATTTGCAACCTTGGATCCAGGCAGGAAAGCATGAATAGATGAATTGAAATCAAAGGGTGAACCACCTACCTACCTACATACAAAGATCTACAGGGAATTAACAATTGGGTTGAATGAAGCAACTCGACTAGTTTGTCGCACCCACCAACCAACTGCAACAGAAACAGACAGAGCTGCTAGGGACAGCAGTAGTGAGAATGCACTAACTGTCGCATTTCCAACCTTACTCTGGTTTAAACCAGTTCCTATTCCTGGAAGGATCTCCAAGGTGAGCCAGTCACAGCTTGCAGAATAATGCTGTGAGCTTTCCCAAGACTCATTGTTCAAAGGGTACCAAAAAGCAGCTGCCATACGATGTGTTGCACCTATTGTGAATTGAACATCCTGCATACACAAATAGTAGTAATAAATGTTAACAGAGAAACATATCTATGAGATTGCTAAGAAATTTCCACAACACTTGAAAGATCCCATGACCATGAGTGCAGTCATAACCTTGTGAGAGTTGCTCACAGAGTATCAGACCATGGCCTGCATCATGGATAACAGTGGCAAGCTGACATGACTACCCATGGACTTCATCAGCAAAGATAAGCACATAGTGATCCACCCAGAATGTGGGCCTGCAGGAGTGACTACAACCAACCTGGCTGAAACTGACCTTCAGGGCATCTCCAGATTCTACACATGCTAATGAAATCACAGGGAAATGTCTGAAAAATGAACCTGCTGAAGTTGATCATTGGTGCGCAGTGGCCTTGCAAACTCAAATGTGTATGTGCCAGATTCATCTACTTTTCCATATGGACTGTCAGGTAGAACTAGACCTGCACCAAAACCAGCATGCCCGTACTAAGAACCTAACTGGGGTCCAATTTGTACTGTGGGATGGGAGACCTGCATTCTAACTTTCCCCTGCAGGATGGGAGATCTGCTTTCATCCCAATGGAGCTTTCACAGGAGTTACAGATGGTCTGAACTCAGCAAAAAAAATGATAAATTAGATGATCAAACACAGAACAACCCTCATCTGAAACAAAGAAAAGCTCAAAAAATCTAGTACTTCAAGGAGCCAGTGTGAACCTGCTCACAAAACAACACAACCATAAAATTTTCCAGTCCCAACCAAAAGAACAGAACTCCAAAGAGAAAGTTTTCTCAAACAGATGTGTCCATTGTGGAGCTTGGAGCAAAGCAATTAAGGCAAATTATGAGGATACCATATTCTGTGTCAATAGTGCTGTGAGACCAAGATCCAGACCAGTCATTCATACCATTGCCAGGTGTTCCTGGAAGTGGCAGCCAAGCCAAAAGTTCAGAAACATGAGTCATATGCAACCCAAATACATACAAAACAGTTTTGGTTGCTTCAATGTTGCATGGAGAGATGAAATGTGAAGTAACAAAATGTACATCCAGGGCAATGACAAATCTATCTTAACAACCCTAGTTTAACTATATAACCAATGTGGAACTCATATCTTGTGCGGATGACTACTACCACCTAATGCTGGAGAGTTGAAGGTGAGAGACTCAGACCATAAGGATCAGCTCCATCAACATAGCGGCAATGTGGGTTCCAACAGTATGCATCGTCCAAGTTTCCAAAGCTGCCACATTAGTTTATCTATCAGAGTGATTTCTTCCACCTGCTTTGATGCATGAATGGGGAGAAGCAAACCTCTGAGTAGCTTTCACATCCCCAAATCTTCCAGATAGGCTGGCACTAGACAGTTGACACTAAGAAACTCACAGTTGTACATGACAGGATAAGCAACTGTACATGCAACACCAAAAGTCCAATAATCACACAGGAATGAAACAAGCTTGACCCCTGGAGAAAACTGAACTGTAAGAGACCAATAGATATCACTTGCTCTTTGAAAAAATGACTGATCCCAGATGACTATTACCTGTCTCTTCCAGTGCCATTTATGTTATCAAAGAGGTTTGAGCCATACAAGCGACCTGGAATGGCTTTATTGAGATAGAAGTGCATCACGTCTACTTCATGTCCACTACAAGTGCTGCTGTTGCAAGTCATTGTAAGCTCTGGACACCCACCCATCTGGCCAACCACATAAAGCCCTAAAACATCAGAATTCTGCCTTCCAACTCCAGAAGCAACAAGATCAATACAAAAAAATTGTCTGTGACCCACAAATTTCTGTTTGCCTCCAAGGAGAGAAGAACAGACCCACCCCACCTGAAAAGAGTAAACTATTCTGGACAGTCATAATGTGCAACATGCCCAGCCATCAACGGTTTAGGGTCCATGTTTGGATGATTGGAGAAACCCATTAATCCAAAGTTCACAAACAGCTTCATGACAATAATCAGTAGAAAGTATAAGAGAGCACCAAAATGTCAGTCACTGCAAAGAAGGATTCTAATTGATTTGGGTGTAATCCAATGCAAATAGTGTACGAAAGGTAGGGTAAAAATTGCAAACAATTAAACTAACATTGGATGTGAGGCATGACAACATAACAGGCATGAAGTATGAAACAATTGTGATTGGACATACATACATTGTGGTATGTGGCATCATCTCCCACTCCAAAGATAAGTGCCACTGACGCCATATCCTTCTCAGAACTGTAGCACAACATGGCATGTAGCTTAGAAACTTCAACTCAAAAAACAGTTTCAAGAATTGCCATGACTGGAGGATGTGTACCCAATGTTCATCAATCTTGGTTTAGAGTGAAGAAACACTCATGAAATGTAACTCTAGTGTACACAGGGCAAGGAGATGAATGAGTTCAGCTTGTTCACCTACTCGCTCTTATACACATAGGCTCCAGGAACTTGAATCAAGAAGAATACATCCTTGCCATCATGTGCCACCTGCATATATCCGTGTACAAATTCTTGCTCATGAATATTGCAGCAACTAAAATCCCCTTCTTTGTCAAATACATTTCATTTCTGCCAAGTTGATCATTTAAATATTGACCAAACATCACCAACCTAGCAGTGATTCCTTTCTTGAATTGCTTGACAAATTTTCAATTTTCTCAACTTCACTGTGCTCTGCTGAGTTTTCCTTAATCTTTCCTTTTTTCAGCTTCTTCTTCTTCTACAACAGAATTCAAATTCTGTCGGCGGTATGGAAAAAATGTGATAACAAGGAGACCTCACTGATAGGTACTCAGATGCATGATACAGGAAAATCATCAGGAGTTCAAGAAATCCTTAAAAAAATCAAACCCCTCGGAGCTTATAGAAGTGATTGAATTCCTCTATAAACTGTGGAACGGAACCCCAAAATAACAGAGATATGGCTAGAGTTCCAAGGAAAACCCCCAAAAAAATTGTTTCCTCGGCAGAATCCAAAGCTTGATGGGAATATTTTGGAGCAGAATCTCGTTTGCACCAGAAGAAAAACCGAGGAGGAAAACCCTAAGAATTTATTTTTTTAACGCACACGCGCAAAGAGAAAGAGGGGATGAGCGAACCTTGATCTGCATAGAGTGATCTCCCGCAGGGTAAGGGTGAGCGGCATCGTCAGTGATGGCTTGTAGCAGCATGAAGGAGTGACCATTCACGACGCTCCAGTCATTGGCGTCTCCATCCACGGTGATGATACCAGGCAAATAAGAAGCTTGCAGCTTGACTCCGATGTTACGCATGCACACGGGCCCCGTGGAACCATGATCACCGTGTCCTCTGGCCACAATCATCACTTGGCACAACAAAGTTACCAAGCAACACAGTATGATGCATGTCTTGTTGTTGTTGTTCCCACATCTTCTCCCCGAGCTTCTTGAATCTCCCAGCATCCTTGCACTCCTGCTAAGCCTTGCTGGAGCTCGGACTGGCGCGACCCAAGCTCGCGACCGCAAACCCATCTGCCTCCTTCCTTGTCTTCTCATCTCTTCTTGTTTCCAGTGTCCTCCAGCATTCCGGAGTCTCTGCGGCCTTGCGGACCTCTCCCCCACGTATCGGGTCCTAAACATCGTCTCTGCGGCCTTGTGAAACTTTCGCCAAAGGATCGGTCCTAAACATCTTCACTGTGGCCTCCCGACGTATTGGTCTTAAACATGTTCTCTGCGGCCTTGCGGACTTGTCCCCAACGCATCGGTCCTAAACATCGTCTCTGTGGCCTTGTCGCCCTGTCATCGAAGGATCAGTCCTAAACGTGTTCTCTGCAGCCTCGCAGCCATGTCCCCAGCTTGATGGTCCTAAACGTCTTCTCTGCGCCCTCGTCACCCTGTCCCCCATGTATCAGTCCTAAACATCTTCTCTGCAGCCGCCTTGCAGTGAAGTCCCTGAAGAATTGGTCCTAAACATCTTATCTGTGGCCTTGACGCCCTGTCCCTGACGGATCGGCCCTAAACAGCTTACAATGGGTCTTATTAGGGCCATGTGAATCTGCTTCATTACTCCTGCAAAATCTGCCTGGGATCATGAATCATAAGAATGAACCAAAGACTAGCCTCATTGTCTACTTGTTTTTTTGATGGGTACTATTGACCATTGCTTGAAATGTGTGTAGAATTCACACTTTAATTCGCCTTTAAAATATCGCATTTGCAAGTTCTAGTTGCAAAGAACACAAACTCAAACAAAACATTGAGCATTGGGATGCACTCACAACTATTTAATAGTTCTAAACTTAGGTGCAATCCTAGTGCAACTAAACCTATGACCACCCAAGACAATGGATGAGAAGCCCTAGTCAAATTGCATGGAGGATGCAATCGTCAAGTTGTGATTAGGTGCAATGTGGTGTCTTTTGTGATGGATGTGTTTATGTGATTTGTTTTAGGTGAATAAACATTGTAGCACTCACATGTGATATTTATGACTTCAAATTAGTTGTAAATCTAGTCACAAATATAAATTTCTAATAGTAGATTTTGTTTATTTTATGATTATAATATGGTTATGTATGAAACACTTGTTATATAAGTTGCAACATATCCTTTCATTCATGTAAACAATGTCTTCCAAACATAAGATTGTTGTTGATAATTGTGCAACATTGATGTCATGACTAAATGTCCTTGACATTTTGTGCAATGTTCATGATCATGTTTAAACTCAAATATCTTTGTTTGAAATTGGGTATTATTTCTTATCTACACTAACCACCATTGGCAACTTGTGAAGTCCGTAGGGACTCATGGCACCTAGTCACTATTTTTCATGAGGTATAGCTTTATACATTTCAAGTGATTCATAGGTTATGAATTGTGACCACAATCATTTTTGTTATCATGGTAGTTTTGGTTTCACTAGAATTAGCACAACAATTATATTCAAGAGTTATCTTGGACTTTTCTATCCAATTTCATAAATATGTTTATGAATGACTAATATATATATATGTAGGAATGGTTTACATTTACAATCAAAGTGTTCTATTATGAATTTTTTGTGCAATCTCATGGTTTGTTCTTTGGTTTTAAAAGTTGATGTATAATGGAAGTTATGGTAAAATATGAATCATACCCAAACTTATGTTAATATGATAAATAGGTGTGTGCATAATATATATTCTAGTTTATGTACAAGTATCAAAAGACCTTACAAGGTTGGTATGTCTTGAGGCAATGCCAACCTTGTACCAATTTTTCAACAATTTGTATATCATATATATACTTGCCTTATGTTTCATAAAAATTAGTTTTCAACCCAACA
>Ga0209208_10012299_pt1 | contig 10852 bp, 8 predicted proteins | sample S1TSphfallax_3_FD_187694 | JGI IMG/M metagenome (GOLD analysis project Ga0209208, IMG submission 187694) | Host-associated microbial communities from peat moss isolated from Minnesota, USA - S1T2_Fd - Sphagnum fallax MG (SPAdes) (version 2) | ecosystem: Host-associated > Plants > Peat moss >... | reverse complement strand
AGAGAGAGAGAGAGAGAGAGTTACCGGGTGCTTAGCAAACTAGAGAAATGGACAATGAATTCAGAGTTGTAACAGGAAATAGAGAACTTACATGATGATGATGATGGCATTTGATCTCTATGCATTTGATCCTTCTTGACATGTGGATGCCAGAAGTAGTTCTGTAGAAATGGGAAATGGGTGAGAGAGAAATCTCATAAGGATTGCTGCAGGTAGTTCAAACGAGAAGAAGCTCTGTAGAAAACTGTTGTGTTTGCATGGAGAGAGGTTGTGGAGTGTGGGGTTTGAACTTTGAAGGAGGAGAAGCCGCAGAAGTCGGTTGCAATGAGAACTGCTGTGGATTGTTGTGGGTCTGAAGGAGAAGCTGCTGCAGAAGTATGGTACAAGGAGAAAGTGTTGTGGATTGTGTGAGGTTGAAGGGGAAGAAGCTGCAGAAAGATCAAGACTGTGGTCAAAGTAGCAACTGCCACAGCTGATGAGGCTCATCATCTACTTGCACGAAGTGCTGCATTCATCTCTGCAAAGCTTCTTCTGATGGCGGACACATTCATAGTTCTTCTCCACATCCGTTCTATCTTCTTGGTACCTACCCCTTCGCTGCATCTCGCGAAAATCTCGCGAGAGCGAGAGAGAGACATTCAATCCTCGAAAACCACTAGATGCAGTCAACAAGGTGACGCACACATGCGGACAGCGTCCATTCTTTGATCAACCTGCGAACTATCCGGTGAAGAAACCGAGATCTGGACGCCTCGCGTCTCATTATTTCCTTGCCGGGCCCCACCCCCTTATGATCTCTTGTCGAGAAGTTGCGATTAGGGTTTGAAGCTCTTCACGACTTTGCTGCTGCAACATCCTCGTCGTTCTCGTCAGCTTCAGTTCATCGTCTCCTCGGATCCACCGGCTCGTTTAAAACCGAGACAGAGTTGGGGAAAGACAGGAATTGCTGTCGTCGACGGTAAGGGGGCGAGAAGTTTGCGTTGCGGTAGAAGAGGCGTTTGGAGGGTGAGAGAGTCCTGGAGGGGTGTTGAGCTCAGGAAGCGGGAGCAAAACAGCATGGCGAAGCATCATCCGGATCTGATTATGTGCAGGAAGCAGCCAGGGATTGCAATCGGAAGGTTATGCGAGAAGTGCGACGGGAAGTGCGTGATTTGCGATTCGTACGTGAGGCCATGCACGCTGGTAAGAGTCTGCGACGAGTGCAACTACGGGTCTTTCCAAGGCAGGTGTGTCATATGCGGAGGCTTAGGTATCTCGGATGCTTACTATTGCAAAGAGTGCACACAACAAGAGAAAGACCGCGATGGTTGTCCCAAGATCGTGAACCTCGGAAGTGCCAAGACGGACTTGTTCTATGAAAGGAAGAAATACGGCTTCAAGAAAAGATAGAAAGTCCTCTGCAGCAGCTGCTCTTGGTCCGGAACAAGCTGCTCTTCGCCGTGGGGTGCTTAGGTATTGGATTCCAGGAAAAGTTGTGCAGAATTTTTTTCTTCCACAAACAGACACAGAGATGTTAGTCATGCTTCTTCTTCTTCCCATGAGCTAGCTAGCCATATGCACATCATCATCAGCATCATGAGTTTGTCTGATCTCTCTTGATGTGATGGATTGTTGTTGATCTGCTGCATGCATTCTTGTTCTATCCAGCTTTTCCTTCCTGGAGAATGTCTCCCTTGCAACTTTGAAGACATTATGCTGTGTGGATCAAAACAATCAAGAGCAATTGACAGAATTCTCAAGAGCAGAATTTCTTGCAAGCATTTCTGAACTTGACAGATTTCTTGAGAGCAGAACTCTTGCAAGAGGAGAATTGTTGAGAGCATTTTGTCTTTATATGTTTTTTGAGAGCAGAATTCTTGAGAGCATGCATTGCTGTTGCTGTTGCTGTTTTGGAGTTTGGCATGAAATGTGATTGCGCCTTTCTTTCTGTGTTAGTTGTGAGGTCTTTCCATGGTGCTGTCAATTGGAACAGCCGATGGTACTTGTTTGTTTTCTCCAGTTGCTTGCAACAGCTGCAAGGCAGAGCTGGCTTGTCCTTAACTGAGGAAAACATAGTTTTGCTTAACCATTGTTTCACCTCAAATTTTGAGCCCTGTTTTGAACCTGAAGCACTTCATGGTGATGTAGACTTGGTGTAATAGAATGCACTTGCAATTCGAAGCAAGTGCATATGGGTCCTATATAAGTCAAGAAGACTTCAGATCACTATCATGTTGTCATATTAGTTTACAAGAGGAGGAATTTTTGCTGTTCTCAAGTGCATTGCAGGTTTCTCTGGATGTTTTCTCTCAAGTGCTTAGCATGACCAAGTCTTTCTGTTGCATTTCCAGAAATTCACCCACATCTCAGGACAGAGATTTATGTATAGACGTCCACCTGAAGGTTTGAGTACATCATTATAGTTGTCTACACCCAGTCACCGGGAGCTGTGGATGAGGTCAGTGGGAGGGAGTTCCTAATGGCAGCTTCTTACTGCCATTCATCATGAAGATGATGGTCCGACACTAACAAGGTTATGGCTGCATCCTCATTCTTGTGTTTGTTTTTGGTTTGGCTGGACCTGATGTCACCTTGATTGTAGAGTTTTAACTACAATCCCATATCTTCTGTTCATACTACTTGTTTTTGTTTCTTCATTCTAGTTTGTGCCTTCTGTGATGCTCCTTCCTGGTTCCATAAGTCCTTATCTGGAAGTCTTTCTTTGACTTCAACCTAAAGATTTGAACCTTTGTTCTGGCTTTCTTAATTGTGAGTATGGATATTTTTCAATTCTCATGAGAGTTATTTTGGTCTGCAATCCCATAGATATGCTTTTTTCTCATGATGATATCCATGCTGAATTCTCGATTAGTTTCTGGGCAAATCCTTGAGAACGCTAGCATCTGCATTATTTAATCTTGACTCTTGGAGCTCTTATCTTTCTTCAAAGTGCATGTATATAAGTTGTTGTCTCAACTATCAATTTGTTGGGTCATCCTGATTTATCATCAGCTGCCTTTTCAGTTGCAATTTCTCATCTTAGCAATGTGTTCTCACTGACATTCGTGGCATCTTGTCCTCTTGATTTCCATTCTTCACTCCCTTCATTTTTTGCTTTCAATTTGTGGTGAAATTTGTTTGATGTACATCTTTTGACACATTTCATTTACTTCAACCAATATCAATGACCATGAATCTCCTCCCCTTCTCATCCCTGTCCACTTGCATTGAGAAGTGAACATGTTTGAATTAGAATGGATATATCAAGCTATGTGGGCTGAACAATGGAACTGTGGGTTGTGATTTGCATCTTGTACTTCCCTTTGGTATGCTACCTTTGCAACCTGTCACCCAAAATCACCATTTTTCCATTGATGTCTTCTTAGGAGTCCTGTCATTTTTGGGAGATGCAAGGAGAGGAGGGTCATATAAGTGATAGCAATTGGATTTCTCCAAATTGAAGCACTGATTGTGAGAGAAACTATGAATAGCAATCCGAAGATTCAGAATGAGTAGTTGTAATTGGGTTCTGTTTCTGGAGTTACTTAAAAAATTTGGAGTTCAAAACTTCACAGTTTGGATGTTTTCAAACCTTGTTGTGTGAGGTATAAATTATGTGTTGGGTGAAGCCCTTGGGTGTGGAGGTACTCCCAAATTGAATGGCCTATGACAGGATGATAGCTGAGTCTAGCTCATATTTTGGGAATGTTTTCCACCCATGGTTAAACCATGGTAAAGCACAAGGCTAATGGTACCATGAACTTAAAACATATGTAGATCAGGAATCATGAGGCTAGGAAGGGGAAGGAAGGGGAGGGATCTTATGCATGCCCCTTAGACAGAGGGAGGGAAATTAGGTGCAAGATCCTTCTTTTTTCTGGGAGGGATGTCCATGGATATAAGGTGCCCTTCAAATAAGTCTAGTACATGTCAAATAATATACCTACTACCTTTGCAGCTTTAGCACAAATTATATCACTTTTAGAAATGCTGAAACTTCGAAAATTACTTTTCTTAAAGAACAATGTGTTGTGAAGGAAAATGAAGAATATTTTGGAATATTCCTTTTTAAAAAAATTGGAAAATTAATCAGCAGACATGTGCTGGAGTTGGCCCTGTACTACTGGATCATTCTCAATTTAATAGTGGGTTCTGTGCATGGAAATGCATATTAAAACTTTAAAGTACAAATTCAACCATTACCATGTTTGTGCAATTTGGTTCTACTAGATTGAAATGTTCAACATATGTAGTCTACAACAATTGAGGGCTTTTCTTACATTATGTATGAAGAACGAAAACAATATGGGTGTTTGGGCTTAGATCTAAACAACCATTTACACCCTTTCAAATGCTTAAGGTTTTATCACACTTGGGTGGAATACCAATATGAGATACACACCCAATTATACCGGCTTTTGGTTGGTTTGGATTCTTAAGTCATGAACAAAACCATGTTGTTTGGTATTTGTATGGAATGAACACTCTTTCAATTTATCGTGAGTCATTCACGCTTTACTAGACGAACAATCTTATAATGCATCATTCACACTTGATGCTAAGTCAGTGGTAAGTCATAGAGAGACTTTTTTGATTTCAATTCCTTAATGTATGTGTACACACATGATGTTAATTAGTAACCAACATTGAGTCATCTTTCTGGAGTTTGCAATCTAGTGGAAACCTTTTGGAGATAACACCAAGTGTGGCCATACCTACTAGTATTCTATTTCCAAACTTGCTAATCCAGTTTCTGACAAGCATAAAATATTTTCTAGTTTGTAAGCTGTTTGTAATTTGAGGAGGAAATTTCGATGGCTAAGGATGCTGTTCAGAAGTAAGGTTCACATTAACCTTGCTTTATCCACATCCAATCTATTGAGCGATTCGAACTTTGCAGGCTCCATGTGTATAAGTGCTAAATGTGAGATGAATCAAGTTGTAACATTTTGTGGACCCATGTTCCAAATCCCTAAATCCAACAAACTTTGAATGTAGTATTGCAAAATTCTAGAGCTGCAATCTCTCATTGCAATAATACTATAGCGATTTCACAATTGTTTGGAAGCTTAATTTCAATTATCAACATTTAGGTTTTTCAAATTGTGTTTTATCCATCTCAAGTTGACTGTACCAAAATCCTATATATGAGCCTTATGGGTAGAATGGCAGAATGAAATATTGGTGAAACCTTTATGTTAGAAAATTCATTGATCTGATAAAATATGGGCAGAAAGCCATGTTGATCCACAACTGACAATTAATCTTTGTAGCTGATAGACAAACTTCTTGTGCTTACTCTCTGTTAGATATCTACACAAATCTGCTCACTGAACACTGTTATATTATTATGCAGAGCTGCTTTTCCCAAGGATTGCTTCATTTCTCCTTTCTATTCCAACTATTAGTGTAGGATGACGCCCTTGGGGTGAGCCATTCCAAGGAAGTTATCAAAATAAGTACTTGTTGGTGGGTGCTTATTTTGGCAACGCCCATCTCGAGGGCCATCGCCCTGCTCTGAGAGCATTACCTGAGGTAAATCTCTGGCAGAAAATTATTTTAAATTATTTTTCCTTGTGATATATCTGTGGGGTTATTGCAGGGAAAAAGTGGGCATTTCACTTTTCAAAACACCCCACCCTTTGCCAAGGAGAAATTCTTCTGGATATGATGGCCTCCAAATACACTAGAGATTTTCTGCTGGTAGTTACTTCGTATTGTTTGTCCAGGAGAGAAGTTAACCTTAATGCAAACTATGTCGAAGGCAAGGGGGGCAGTTTGTTGGCTGCTGAGTCACACACTTCCAACAAAGACCTGGTTTTTCCAATGTGTAAGAGCATATCTCCATTGCCAATGGTATAATGGAATGTACATGTTATTGGGATGAAGTATAAGCTTTTAAATATTGTGAAACTCTGACTTACAAGATACAATGCTCTCAAAAAGGGCTTCATCACATTTTCAACAAAGACCTCATTTAAAAAAAATTTGTGATAGAATCTCTACTACCACAAATATGATGGCATATATGCATGTTACTTTGGATGAAGTGTAGCTTTCAGATAGCATGAAATTGAGGTTGGATTTATAAATATGTACAACTTACAATGCTCTGGAAAAGGGTCAGTAGAATACAATCAAGGCAGCTGAGTAGAATGATTGGCTGAGGTAGTGGCATTTCAATAGTGCATCACTTTATACTGTCATGTTTATGACTGGGGAATCTCAGTGATTTTATTGTCTTTTGACAAAAAGCTTGGAATTTTTTTGAATTTTTTTCCTTTCCTAATCCAAATTTAACTATTTTTTCTAGTTTTTTTTGAATTTTTTTCCAACTTTTAGATACCACAATTTTTATTTAAAAAACCTGGTGGGGATGTGGAAATAATTGACACTTGGGTGTTAAAATGTGTTAAACACTGGTACAAGCCCAAATAGGGGGCACGAGTGGAGTTGGTCTTAGATAGAGATGTTAGTAATAATGTACAATAACCTTGTTATGTTAATCCAAATGTTGGCATGAACATATAAATTAAATGAGATATCTTTCCAGATTTCAATAATAAAGGTCATACAAATGAAGGCATTCTTGCTGAGCGCACTCTGCATTTTTACTTTGAGGAAGTTTTGGCTGACAGAAAAGTCACATCTTACCTTCGGGTAAGCTGATTTAACATATGCTCTAGGACAGGCGCAGCTTCAACACATGCCTATTGAAAATCTAATTAATTTTGAAGATTCCATGTCAGAAAAAAATTCCTGAATAGTCCAAAATATTCTGTATTCTCCTTCAATTTTTTTGGTTCTTTCAAAGAAGTATTTTTTGAAAATTTTAACATTTCTACAGATAATATAATTAGTGTGGAAGCTGCCAAGGTACTGTGATATTATATAAATATAAATATATATACATCCAGTGATATGCTGCTATGTTACTTTCCTAGTCTGGGCTGTGAATTTTGTTACACCAACCTATCCTAATTTGGTGCTTTACTATTATTTCTCATCTGTTGCTATTGATTCAGATGAGCTTCATTGGTATTGTGCTTGATGAGGGGGATCCAAGTTCATGTGCGGTGCTCCAACAACCCCAATACCTGGACTTAGAGGTATGATAGTGTAGCGTAGTCTCCATGGTGAATGCAGGTTAAGATCGTTGAGCTACCAATACTCACCAAGTAAGAAATCTACACTTGTTGCAGCTAACCCTATTATTGCACATTTTATATGAACACATTAAAAAAATTCTCCTGATACATGAATATTTCTTGCTGAAATTTGGTGTACAGCACATATCCCGTACTGCCTACAAAACCCACTTTTCAGAGTACTGCAAATATGGTACGTATGTGAAAATTGGTGACATACATCTAATTGATACAACTTCAGTTCACAATTTTCCATTCACCCCAGATGGCATACTTCATTGCACACCTCATTGCATGGAAAAAAACAAAACTCTCTGTTGTCACACTCCGTCATGCACATTGCACACCAACACCTACTACCATTGCACGCCTTATACCCAAGACTACTACTTCTTTACAAAGAACCCACGTGCTATTGAGCAAGGATAAGAAAACATCAATGTCCGACAATACAGTTTTTTGTGTGCAAGGATAGGGAACAACAGCATGCAGCAATAAGGAAATTAGTGTGCAATAATAATAATAAGGGAATTGAATTGATAGGTCCCTTTACCATAGATTGTCAATAACTTGATGTAATACATTTTTGGCCTTGCCTACCAAGGCAAGGATATTGTGTTTAGATTCATTGTAGAGTATCGTAGCCTACGGGATTTTGGCTCATAGGTAATAGGTCTATTTTTATATGATGATTTTTTGAAAGATGATATTGTGGCTTGTGTTAGAGACTTGAGATTAGTTTTAGAGTTATAATATCTTGAGGGATTTTGATTTCTTCTAGAGGATTTTTTGAAGATTATATTTTTTCATGGTGCAATATTTGAGTTTCGATAATTCTTCTTTTGCCTTCAGATATGTTTTAATGTAAATGGCAAGGCCACAGTGTGACACACCCCTTGTTACACTTAAATCAACATCCAATTGTAGTTTTGAACCTGACATTAGATCAATGTAAATCAGGGCTTCACATCTGATGTAAAAGATCTAACAAGCTTTCCAACAGTGGATTCTCTGTCACCCATGTCCAAATTCACGTTTCTCCGAAATACTAGCATCTGGAAACCCTGACTAGTGACAAGAAGACCACATGTTCATTGTTGCATATGCAGTGCTTGGAAGTGAGGTTTGAAAAAACAAAAAACAAATTAAAAAAAAGCCAAGTTTAAAGTATTGCAATAAAAATTTACGCAAGCAAGAAGCCATATATATACTCTAAAAGGGTATGAGGGGGGGGGGAATCCTGACTAAGAAAAAAGCACATGTTCATTGCACATGCACTGATTTCAAGCCACTAAAAAACTTACAATGCAATTAAGCAACATGCAAAGAATGATGCCATGGGCTAGTATTTGCCGACCAAGCATGACTGAATATCTCTCTTTGGCCTTCAGGCAACTACTACCCCGAGCATTGTAGCTAGTTTATAAAACAAGGCAATGTGACCAGGAATATCTTCCAACCACTAAGTCCTCAGCTCAACATTCAAATGCTGAGTAACCATAACTTGACATTCTTGAGTATGTATGCCGTGACCATTGCACACACCTCCCAACTCTTCCCACCATCTCAAGGCTTTACGACCAGACACGGAGATCCAACAGCAATGGTTGGTGTTCAGGTATTATGCTTATTTAAAACTCTCCTATCTTCCTCCCTCACTGGCTGCCTACCTCCCTCTATATTCCTATTCTTAAAGACCTGGCTTCTTGTTTTCAAAATTCAATAACTCCTGCATTAGAGGTCTATGTATGACCGTGCACCCCTACTCATTGAGAGCTTTCCAGCAGTACCAACAACACAGCCAACGAGATTTCAAATCTCAATATAACTAAACAAACTAACTGCCTTCCTTAACCATTTTTTCCCCAATTGCCAATGACACATACTTTCATTGCCACTCCCCTTTCACTCATTCCTAGGGTAGACCAGCCAGTGACTGAACACTTAAGCACTCAGAGCAGGCTGGATCCAAAGGGCGGGCTCTGTTGTTTCTGGTGTCCAAACAAAATTTGAACCCCTCCTCTTTATACACACTAACAATTGTTGAAAACGAATTATAAATGAGAAAGTTACAGGCCCCCAAAGTAAAGGGGTTTAAGAACTCAAAAAAAATTCACCAAACAGTACCAAATCCAGTTCCCAGACACCCAAAAAATTCCTCGCATGTTGTTGCTCTGTTGCTATTAGAGTTCAAAGATGATTTGTAAAACTTTAGGTCGTATTCCTATAGCATTTTTAAATCGTTTAAAATGAACAAGAAATAAGAAAGTTATGAGGTTGAAAAGTAGGAGAGGTCTAAAAAGAAGGAAAAAAAAAAGGTGCTTTGTAAGTTAGATAGCTTATTTTTCTTCTTGTTTTTTTTTTCATTACTCCTTCTCATTTGCACTTCAAAGATGATTTCTGGAGCTTGAAGTAGCACTCACATAACATTTTAAATCACTCAAAATGAAGCACATATGATAAGATATAAATAAGTGTTCAGTCAGCAGGCCATCGATGATGGGCCGGTCTACCCTATGCATTTCAGCACCACCACCAACATAATCCATTGATAAGAAATCATACCCATTATTAAACAAGGTTGCCAACATTCAAGATGTCCAGGATTTCCTCAAAGTTTCTTTTCAAGTTTGATCAAGGTTTTTGCCCACCAAGAAGCAAAGCTTACGAGTTATGACCCACTTGTTTCATGACAAGACCTAGTGGGAACCCAGTCAAGCGTGCCAAGGACTAGTTGGAATCACTTCCCCCCTCCCCCCTCCTTTTTGATTTCCATTTGTGTGATGTTGCTGAAATGGCAATCATCCATAAGAAAATTTAGCCAGATTTTGTAGTCGAAAATTGAAAGCAGAAAAAATGCTTCTATTTTCTGGCTACCTACTGGAACTAAGTATAGAATCTGGCAATTTTTAACATTGAAAAAGATTATTTCGAAATTTGGCACTTAAAAAACCCCAAAAAACACTAAATTTTCACCAGTTTGCAAAAAATCTCCAAAGAAAAACACTGGTTGGGACCGGAGTGGGAAAGGTATTAGAAATTGCACCAAACCTTGTTGGGTATCAAAGTTAATAATCATAATTTAAAAAAAAATCAAATACCCAGTTTTGATATACAATCACAATTATCAAAAAATCAAATACCAGGTTACAATATGTAAGCAGAGTTCTCAAATTTTGGGGGAAAAAATCGAATGGCCACCTAAAAACAACTGGGTCTTTGCCAGTTTTTCATGGAAACCGGGTGGTTCTTTGAAGTTTTTGAAAGACCCAAAACCTGTGGTTCTTTGAATCTGATTTTTTTTAAAAACACTGAACTGTTGGTTTTATGATTCTGGAAAATTTCATATACCTGGCTGGGACTGATGGTTCTTTGATTCTGAAGTTTTTTCAAATACCCAAAACTGGCAAGTATTGCAAAAATCCAATACCTGCCCCATACTGGTTGGAACCCAGCGAGAACCCAGCCAAGAAGTATGCCAAAGAAATGAGATCTACCAACATCCAAGCAGTATTTTGTTTTTGCACAAAATTTCGCCATGTGGTGACCTAAGAAAAGAAGGGAGCTGCGAATCCTACAAAGGATTTTTTTGGAAAAAAATGGCAAAAAGTTGCCATAATTTCAAGGAGAAAAAAAAGCTGAGTTCTCGAGATTTAGACCATAGTTTCTAGGATGACGCCATAATATAGCAGGCTCCCAAAAAAAAAACAAATTCTACTTTGCTG
>Ga0209208_10012298_pt1 | contig 10853 bp, 5 predicted proteins | sample S1TSphfallax_3_FD_187694 | JGI IMG/M metagenome (GOLD analysis project Ga0209208, IMG submission 187694) | Host-associated microbial communities from peat moss isolated from Minnesota, USA - S1T2_Fd - Sphagnum fallax MG (SPAdes) (version 2) | ecosystem: Host-associated > Plants > Peat moss >... | reverse complement strand
AACAACATCCATGAATTCAATAAAGTTTTCAGGCTAAAATGAAATGTGTGGGATCATTGTACATTATGTATAAATTAACTTGGCAAATTTTAACAACTACAACATAGCCACACATGAAAATATCATTTACTTGGGCAAACTTCATCAAAACTTTGACAAATTTTATGCACATAAACTCACCAAATTGGAAAATTTGTGATATTGATTCCATTTTTTTCCCAAAAAACAACAAAATTGAAACCGTTAATTTCTGAAAATTAAGCAAAATGTACAATTTTGGGGTGATTGTTTTGGTGGTCTTTTTTTCCTTCACTCTTCTAGTTTGATCATGAATATTTTAAGTGCACCATCATATGCAGATGCCATTTTTTTCCCAAAACCTAAATCACAATATGATAAACGGTTTTTTCATAGATAGATTCATTTTTCGATGTGCTCACAATCGCAATGCTAGATCCACAAAAATTCCAAAGTTAAGTGCTTTTCTTGCAGTTGGAGTTGCATCCTCATATGTGACCTATTTGATCAACACACACACAAATATTACATCCTACTAAGGGTCAAATTTCAATGTGCAACAATGTTTCCATGATGTTGTCACACTTGTAAACATGTTTACACAAAGGTTTAAGGGTTTTTCATTCCTCTTCAACCAGATAAGAGTATTGTGGAAAGTTAGGTGCTGCAAAACGATGAGTTTATTGATAATTGGAAAATGTACAAAAGGATTTGATAGGAAGGTAAATTCAAAATTGACAATGTGCAAAAGGATGAGTTTATTAATACTTGTCTTGATATGACACTCCACATGAATATTTAACACTTACTCAATCTCTACACATAACATGTGCAAACCATTCAAATGCACTCCTGACAATATAAACATTGATGTCAAATGTGGCTACAAATAACATGCAAATTGAAAACTTGTAACAACTTCCAACAAAGTTTTTGGTGGAAATAATACTCATAACTGAAAAGTCAGTGAACTCAAAGAGGTAGTCAAGGTCGCTAAAGAAGCTCACAACCTTGCACAAAAATAATACAATTACATTCAGGTATGTGTTTTGTTTCCTTTTGTTGGAAATCCAAGATTCCAAAATCATTTTTAGTGCATAGTTCAAATTCATGATGATTACTTTGTCCAACATGAAATTTTGTCACATCATGTTAGATTCCACGTCTCATGTTCAAATCTAGGGAGGATGATTTGAAGATCCTATGATCAAATAGTTTCAATAATCTAAACATTCAAACAATTATGCGTGATTTCAAGAGTGGAATCCTCTAAATTTATGTCATCTACTTCCTCTTTGTGTTGTTTAAAATCTGAATTAGAAGTAATTGAAAAGAGAGGTGTAATAGCATTGACCTCCATAGCTTCAAGTTAAAATTGCATGTTGAAGTTCCATAGTAGTCATGTTTATCTCCCAACCCTTGCAAATCATTTCATTCATGTTTTTCACATGAATCCATGCATGAAACAACCATGCACATAGGTTTAGTTTCATAATTGACATCCGAAAATCAACTTTGAGATTCCCAACTTTTTCTAATTGGCTTTAGATTGTTGAGTAGGTCCAAAAATGAAATTCTTTCCTAAATGCATGTTTGAATGGGCATTGTAGGATGACATCAACAGGTTGAAATACACTAATGTAGTTTGCTGGAATGAAGATGACACACACTTTTGGAAACTTCAACTTCATCCAACCCAATTTTGTTTTTGTTTTTGTTTTTGTTTTTGTGAACTAACAAATAGTCAATCAACCAAACCATCTTTTGTTCTTCCAATAAGGCAAGTTTCTCCACTTGAACTTTTCATTAGGGCATGAAAATGTGTTCAACAAACTCTTGAGTAGTTTCCAAATTAAACCAATGATTGGAGATGTAAGTAAGATGAAAGCCACTTGAAAGATAATTTTTTTCCTTTCATTCATGGGTGGGAGCATTTGACTTGTTGTGCCTCATAACACAACTACAAAAACAACATTGACCCATTTGCTAAAGATGATACAACCTCTGTAATTTGTCTTTTGTCTTCTATCCCTATAACTTGTATGTGTTTGGCTCCTTTTCTTTCCCATGTTCAATCCCCTCAAGTGGGTACCAGGTGAAATTTAGTTTGATATGTGTTGACAACTAAACATGGAGGTATGTTGTACATTTTGACAAGGCAAGTGATTTGATGTGCCATGGATGTCCCTTCTTGCTCCCATGTTGATGGTAGTTTCCTTGTTGTTGTTGTGGTTGTTAGGTAAGACCAATTCAAGTGATTATTCATCAAATTTTTCATCCACTTTAAAGAGACTTTAAGGCCTCCTTGCTTTATAAAGTCCTTTAAGAGTTTAAGCATTCTATTACCAAAGATCCCTTTAATGATTTTTTGTACAACATGTGCAGACAAACCTTGTCCAATAGCACACATGTTTTTCAACAAGGTAATTAACTCGTCTTTCAATTTTGGTTTTGTTTCAAGAATTGAAAAGTGTTTTTCTACAAGAATGGAAGTTCTCCCTTTCTTTACAACAACTTTCACATGTGGTTTTAACTCGCTTCTTAGGGTGAACCACTCATATAAAAACCTTCTATTCAACTTCTCATATGGACCACTAACTTTTCATGGTTTTCTATGAAATGTTTTTAAGTAATGGAGTGCAATTGTGAGATCACCACATTTTTTCACCGCTACAAAAATTGAAGGCCAAAGGTGTGGTGCAAACCAATTTGTGTAAACACTTCCATTCATTTCTATGTTGATTTTGAGTTGCTAGCATCATCAATGGTCTCTTTCTTGAATTCCCTTTTTAAAATCAATGTTGTTTACATTGGTTTTCATGGCCTTCCAATGGGTCTCTTGAAAGGTGGCTATGTTGTCTCCTCTTGAATGTGATTGTATCTCCTTTCAAAGGGCCTAGAATTCTTGTGCTATAATTAACAACCTCTCCTCTTTGTCCATTCTACAAAACATAAAACTATCATTTTTTGTTGTTTGGTTGTTGCCATTTCTTTTGCACATGTATGATACCTACCTATCTCAAATATAGACTCGGATGTACATGGTATCTTTAAAATGCAAGTATGATGATTCTTACACTATGAAAACACTTTAGAAAAATGTGCAAGTTCAGGTATGTGTGTAAATGAAATGATATAACAAATAAAATATAATGTCATTGTAGGAATCTACTATCAAATTGCAAACTAATAATCAAGTGAAGCTTTCACTTCTAGCACTAAAGATATTTATAAAACTTGAAAGTACCTACCCCTTACACACAAACAAAACACAAAAGAAACAAGAAAGAACATGCATTTTTCAATAGATGTATTCTTAACTATTTCAAGAATTGTGACATTTTATTCATCTTGCCCAAATGATTTTCTTAAAATGAAAAAATGAAAATTACAAAATTACAAAATCCAGTGTCAAATTTGGTTTTTCCAAAAAGAATATTATTTCCAAAAAAATGCCAAACATGAATTTATATGACAAGCATAATGTGATATGGTGGGTTAGAATCAATGCAAGAAAAGTAATGATAAGGGACAATTTCATTAAACAACAAGACATTGCTCACTTGGATCCCAAACACAAAAGATGGAATTTATGTTTACATTAAAATTCAACCATTTCCTTGTGCACATGGGCATTTAATCATCCAAATGATGTGTTTTATTTTCAAGATGTGAATGAGGTTAATGGGATTCATGTCCCATTCACAATAGGGATATAAACCCCATCTCAATTGCAATCCCTGATTTCATTAGGTGATAACGAAGCAATTTCAATGGATGCCACCTTTGGGACCAATGACATGAAATTTCACAAATGTTCACATTAATGTTGCTTGTGCCAATTGCACGAATCATTACAAGCCACCAAACACGCAATGATTTGGTGGAATGGTTAATTTTTTTGAAAACAAAGATTTTAAGGAAGAACCTTATGTGGAAACTTTCATGTTTAATCGTTGATGATGCTACACAAGAGTTACGAGCATTGTGATGAGCTTTATTTTCATTCTACAATTTTTTAACTTTTATGTACATGTAACCATTTCAAAACTTCATCCCACATTGTTAGGATGGTGTGGGGTGGGGATCAAGTGCCCATTTACCTTTGCACATGGCACGTTTTAAATGCTTGACATTTACATTTGATGGAAAAAAATCAAGGACAATGGGGTGCAATGTGAAATATTGGATGACCTTCACAACGTTGTACATACCCATTTAACTAAATGAAGCATTGAAGCCTTCATGAGTCATGGGAGAAACAAGGTCATTGAAAACTTCACCCAACATTTGCCCAATGATTTGTGGACTCAATACTTTTAAATTTATTATTTCCAACTAGGTATGCGAATTATGTCTCAATCCATTATTGTTGTTCCACCATGTTGTGCATATCCCAAAATATCCATTCCTTGAATTAAGGTTGAAACACCAATGATATGGGCAATCCCATGCGAATATTACATATATTGTTGTAGATTTGTGGATGGTGGGGTTTCGATGAATGACACATTCAAACCAAGACACACAAGCATCCATTGAATCTTATCATGGGGCATTGAAGTGTTGGTTTACTTTGAAGATGAAATGGCTTCAAGGTTGACATATTGACTGGTTAGTGTGGAGATTTACAACAATAGTTACAAAACACTACATGCACATAATTGAAATGAAGAAATGTGGGTTTATCAAAACAAAGTTGTGGAACACATTGTGAAAATGGGCATTGAGAAGGCCACATTGATCCTTCACACCCATGTCACCCATGGGATAGACGATTTGGATGAAATCGATGCATGCATGCATGGTACAAAACCAACAACATTCAAATATGACATACAAGGTCCCACTTCCTTTCACCAAATATGCTTGTTGCACATGTGAATGGGCGTTGCGTGAAAATTTGTGCAAACATCAAGTTGCCCTTCTTCTTACATGTACCAATCTCACCAAAAAAAAATTCATTTAATATTTGTGGGACACGACATGGATTTAATCATGGAGGTTTTGTTGTCATATTTGTAGACCCTACCTATTTGTACATTTATGATGATGAATATGATGAAGAGGAGGCCAATGAAAATTGCTCTAAAGAGCCATGGGTTGTTAATATGTGTAGGCTTATGAGATTAGATGATACGTCCCCTAATGTTGAAGAAGAAAAGGATCACAAACTAATCTTCAACTTCATCTGCCCCCACAAAAAAACCACTTGTTTGAATGGGTGACATAATGATAAAATTCATTAATGAGGTCAAAGAAGGTGGAGTTTAACTCTAGACCATGACACGTTGTTGTTGCACATGATTACAATAGATGTATGAAATATTTGCCTTTCCAAGGCAAATGAAGTGATGCATCTCGACATCACTATTGCATATATGTGTTTTTAAGCTAGTTTTTGGGACTAACTTCAATCATCTTTATAGTCACATTAGATAATGGATAACATTGGTTGTAATAATACCATACTAATTGTTTTTGACACAAATGTGACTAAGATTATATGATTAGAATGACTAAATCACTAAAAGAAAAACATTTATTTTTTATTGGTCTCTATAACTAATTTTAGTTGTAAGCAACATTTGCAACTAAAATCCCCTTAGTTGTTTTGGACAAGTTGCATGTGATAGTAGTTGTAAATGACAAGGGTATTGGATGAACCAAAAAGTCAACAAATACAAGTTCATCCATTGACTCCATTGTATACATATTGTCACATGTGACTAAGATGCAATTATTTTGGTCAATATTGAAAGCAAATGATGTGCTACCACGTGTCCCAATATTTTATTATTTAAAATAATAATAATAAATTTGAAATAATCTGGGATGTTCAATTCACATATTTGGATGAATTATATTATGACACGTGGCTTAATGTAAATATGCCACGTGGCATAAAAGGTTGGTAGGTACTCAGGTAGGTACACAAGTAGGTGTTTAAAAATTTATCTATTTATTTTAGTTAAAAGGTAAGTAAGTAGCGCCTACCTTCCTAAGCTAAATACTTACTCATATACGTAGGTAAATACATGGTCAACCTAGGTGGGTAGATCAAACTAGGCACCTACTTAACTAGGTATATAAATAGGTTGGGGAAGTAGGTGGTTTAAAATTGTGCATAATTATTATTTTTCTTTTGGGTTAAGCTTTTTGAATGACTCATCCCATCTGCAAACTTTTTTAATGTGAAATTAGATGACCACACCCTTTCTTTATATAATGTTCAAATTAAAAATGGAGAATAAACAATATGGGATAAATTTTGAAATTGCAACTTCCTCACAAACTAAGTTACAATTTCAAAACTTTCCTCATGCATTTTTTCTTAATTTTTAGATTTATATACAATTCAAGTGCATTGCTCACTAGATATTTAAATAATCATTTAATTAATAATGATTAAATCTAACATGTAATAAAAATATAAACCATACACTACAAATATTAAATATTCATTATCAACTATTTAAATAGCTAATAATTTTTTAATGTTTAACTAACTACCTATATAGTTACTCGCAACTTGTCAATACATAACTCATAGATAAATAAATAACTTAAATATTTTCAAATATTTTCTTATTTAAAAAAATCTGGTGGAATTATAGACAATATAGTTAATATTATAAAAAATATTATAGTTTAAAGTAATTATTATAAATATTTAATTTAAAATTTATAAAATGAAACAATAATTGTTATTAGAAAATAAATTCTTACAAAAATTATTTACTTTAAAAGTAACATTAAATTAATTACTGTAATTACTATATAATTACATTCATTATTGAATAAACATTTATTAGTCAAATAATTTTTTTTTACATTGGTAATTAATAACTATGAATAAAATAATATGCTGAACATATATTAATATTTTTTAATTACTGTAATATTACTATAAAATATTTATCATAGATAAGTAATTACAGATTTTTTTAATTAAAAAACATCATTCTATAATAATTCCTGCAATTATAATCATTACAATAATTATTTTAACAACATTACAAATTTTCCAAAATTTTAAATTACAAATTGCGAATAATTATGTTCAATTAGAAAATTATTATGAAATTATTATAATGATTTTAAAGTAATGTAACATTAATTACAGTAATTGATTTATTTTACTATGAGAATATAAATTATATAATATAAAAACTTATGTTGTAACAATAACTATTTAGTGTAACTTATAATTAATAAATACAATCATTTATAATTACTATAAAAATGATATATTATGAACAAATAGTTACAAGAAACAAATATTATAGTTTATTATATTAAAATCCATGTAGTTATGGTCATAACATTAATTATTTTACTTAAATTATGATTATTCCAAAAACTCAAATAAGAACTAAACTTATAATTTATAATTTATGAATTATAATCAACTATAATAGTAAATTAATTATTCAACTATTGTAATTTTAACTTACAAATAGATTATGTAATTATAATAATTTATGTCACTATAGAATTATTATTATTAATGTAAAATTTTATGTTTTTATATTAACAATTTACTGCAAATAAGTAAATAATGAGTAATAAATATAATTATTTTAATGTATCTTTGTTTTTAAATAAAGTAATTAGAGCAACTTTGCTCATTATTTTAAGATTATTATAAAATTTTGAAATAAAATTTTTAAACTATAGGACATAACTTTTCAATTAGGATATAATTTTTTATTATTAGTAAAACATAAGTGTTGTAAATACAATAGTTATTTTTTATGATTGTGGACTATCATTTTAATTAATGTGAAAAAGTATGTTGTAAATTTTTTTTCATTTTATATAAGTAGTAATAAGTAATAAGTAAAATATATTATTATTATTATTTAGAAATTGCAATACAATTATTAGAACTTTATGATGTAATAGAAATTATATATTGTAAATACATAATTAAATATATTGGAATGTCATTCTTACAATTATAAAAAGTAAATTAATTCATTTAATTATAGTTGGAATATTTTAAATCTTTAAAATATTAAAAATGAAAATTATGAATAATTAAACTGAATTATAAATTTTGCGTCTATTATAATTAATGTGTATATATATAATTATTATAATTATTATAAATTAATTACAATAAAAAGTACTATGAATATTAAGTTTAATCATAAATCAAATTATTATTATAATTTATGTATATAAACATATGTTGATTGCGACTAATGGGACTTTAAATGGTTACTCTTGGATGATGAATCCAACCCATATATAGATGTAAACCAATTTAGTGAGAGACTAATTGCAAGTTAGTCATAGGTGATTTGGTTGATGTTAGCATGATGTCACATTAGTCGTAAAAGGTAAAAATTTAGTTGTAAAAAAAAATAGTCATAAGTAGTTGTACATGCATTGGTTAGATATTGGCCTTTTTTTCCTAGTGAATATGTTTGTCTGAAATGATTAAAATGACGAAGGTTATTAGTTAATGTCATATTATTAATTTGATTTAAAATTAAAAGTTATATTATTTATATGAATATATAATGATATTATGGAACTTTAATATTATTGAACTATAGGTGAATCCAAAACATTACCACCCTTGATTTGTGATTTAATGTTGATTGTTTAAAAAAAAATTTAAAGCTAACATTACATGCAAATTGCATTAACCAATGTCATATAAGCCATTCAATCCCCAAACTTGGGATTTTTTAAAATGATGAATGGTCTAAATAAGGTTTGAACCTACAACCTTTTCAACCGCATTCCAAGGCATGAACCATTGAACCTTCACTTCATGTAATGATAAAAAATGACTTCGCAAAATATATAAACACATATTTAAACAAAAGTGAATTTTTATATTTCACTATTTGATTTAATTAATTTGTTAGGTTTATCATTACATTGAACTTTGTAATTTTTTTAATGAAAAAAAGGTGTAAATCATAATTATTCTAAATACTCATAATTAATAAATTTAAATGCATTGTTTGAAATTTTGAATTGAGTTATATAGCCAACAATAGCCACCAATAGAATAACTACTAATGACCATTAATAGAATAATCACCAATAACTTTTAATAAAATAACCACTAAAAAACATTAATAGTCACAAATTGAATAAATACCAATAACCATTAATAACCACCAATAGCATTAATAAAAAAACAACCAATAGCCATATGTTATAATTATTTAATATTGCCAAAAATAATCTAAGGTGAAATAATGTATAATAGATAAAAATAACTTAAGGTGAAATAGCTTATAATAACGTAAAATCACCAATAATAACATAAGGTGAAATAACCTTCAATAGCCAAAAGTAACTTATAATAAGTGCAAGTAGTCTAAATTGAAATAATTTACAATAGCAAAAAAATATAGACTAGCCAAAAAAACTTACAACAACTGAAAATAGCTTAACGTGAAATAAGTTAAAATAGCCAAAAATAACCAAAAGTAATTGAGAATAACCATAAATAGCTGTAAATAATGTAGGGTGAAATAATTTAAATTAATGAAAAATAATCATATAATAATTGAAAGTAGTTTAACATAGGTAGTATTATTATATGAACAAAAAAAAATTCCATTTATTAAATTTATTTATTTTCAAAAAAATGGTCATTGAATTGTTATTGAATAATGGTATTCAACTTTTCTTTTGTTCAAATGATTTTAAACTTTCAAAAGGAAATAAATGTAATTATGTACATTATTGAAATTTTAAAAAAAATAAACTCGAATCATTTCATTTGAATAAAATCTCAATAAAATATGAATTTTGAATGTTTATGTTTTTGTAATGTTTAAAATGAAGTATTTGATAAATAAAATGTAATGTAACCTATTATTGCAACAATTGGGGTAACTTGATGGTAAAAGTGTTTCCCTCCAATCCAAAGGTCAAGGGATCATATTTCATGGGTGGTGTTGTGTGTGGTCAACAATGGTATGTTGATCGAATATTCTTTTATCGAATTCCTAGATTAAATGCTTAGGTTGATTACGTGGCCTACTTACCTACCTAGGCTAGGTTTTTAACCTAGCGTGGGTCACACATGTCAATAAATAGTAGGCTATACAAATCACAAAATTATCAATAAAATTATATATTAAATAATTAAATTTTAATTTATTTCCATGTTGGTTACTTAATTAATAGGAAGTGAATGGTTTGGTAAATTTGTATTTCACTTGAAAGTAACCTTGTTTCACTAGGTACTAATGAAACAAGTCATTGTTCATAGTAATCGGTCCCTGTTCACTAAGGGGTTAAACAATTTCATTAAGTAAAAATGTCCAAATTCATTCAAAATCTAGTGAAACCTAGAGTGAACTGACACATTTCCTAGTAATGATCATTGATTTCAATTTTATAATAATTTAATCCAAAATCTTAAAACATTCCATTAATTCACATATTTTGATTCATGCCACATATTTATTTTAAAAAAATTAATGCTTAAAAAAATTCTTTAAAATATCATAACAAAACAAAAGCATTTTTGAAATCATGGTATTAAAATTTATATGCATTCAATTTTATATCAAATTTTGTAATAAAATCAAAAGAACTGAATTCAATGTTACCTTGTTTTTGTAATAACATTGGATTTCACTATAATTTTATAATTTAAAAATTTTAATATAAAATTTCAAGTTTAAATGAGATGTACATTAATTTTATTGTATTTTTATTAAATTAAAAAATAATAATTTTATCATTCGATTTAACTCATGTCATTTTATCATAAATAAATAAATAAATGGTTTAATCTGGGGTTAGTTTAATTTGGACATATATATGCATTCAATTGATTCATCACAAATACA
>Ga0209208_10012297_pt1 | contig 10854 bp, 5 predicted proteins | sample S1TSphfallax_3_FD_187694 | JGI IMG/M metagenome (GOLD analysis project Ga0209208, IMG submission 187694) | Host-associated microbial communities from peat moss isolated from Minnesota, USA - S1T2_Fd - Sphagnum fallax MG (SPAdes) (version 2) | ecosystem: Host-associated > Plants > Peat moss >... | reverse complement strand
TTTGGGTGGTTTGAAAATAAGTACAATTTGTCGAGTGTGGAATGGAGATTATGAAAACCCAAAGTTTGAATTACAAAATTTACAACATAGATCTTTAATCGAACAAGCAGAAGGTGGAATCTTGTACATACATGAACAATTACGAGACATGGGTCAAAAAATTGCAATGGAACTTCCAATTATGAATCGATTTATATGGAAATCAAATAAGTCAAATTTATCTTTACAAAAAGATGAGGTTGTCACCATACTATTTTGATCCTATAATTATTTTTTTATTTTCTATGATTTTTTTAATGTTCAAAACCAAATGTTTTAATTTTGAATCTTGATTTTATAAATAAATGTTTTTCTAATCAAAATTGGCATTAGAATGAATTTTATATATATTGATAATCCTTTATGTTTTCATTTCATGTGATAGGTGGTGGAAAATTTAGAAGGCATCTCATTGAAAAAATGTGTCAATTTACCTACATTGTCCCAAATCGACTCAAAGGGATTTCCCAACCTTAGGTTGATTGACCTAACAGAAGCTTCACCAACTATAGTGGAAAATTTCATCCAAGGGCGAAATTTGAAAAATGTTAAATGGTTATGCTTCAAAAAATGCAAGATTCCAAAATTACCAAGTAATTTGTTTTATTGTTCACAATTACAAGTACTTGATTTGACACAATGCCAAAATTTGGAAGAAATACCTTCATCTATTGGCCAATTGAATGCACTCCAAGAGCTTGATTTGCAAGGGTGTTCGAACTTGAAAAAACTACCTTCATCTATTGGTCAATTGAATGCACTCCAAGAGCTTGATTTGCAAGGGTGTTATAAGTTGAAAGAATTACCATCATCTATTGGCCAATTGAATGCACTCCAAGAGCTTGATTTGGAAAGGTGTTAGCACTTGAAAGAACTACCTTCATCTATTGGCCAATTGAATGCACTCCAAAAGCTTCATTTGAATGCGTGTTTTGAGTTGAAAAAACTACCTTCATCTATTGCTCAAATTGAATGCACTCCAAAAGCTTAATTTGATGGCGTGTTCGAACTTGAAAGAACTACCTTCATCTATTGGCCAATTGAATGCACTCCAAAAGTTTAATTTGATGGGGTGTTTGAATTTGAAAAAACTACCTTCATCTATTGGCCAATTGAATGCACTCCAAAATCTTGATTTATCAGAAGTTCCGAGTTGAAAGAATTACCTTCATCTATTGGCCAATTGAATGCACTCCAAGAGCTTGATTTGGGAAGGTGTTCCCACTTGAAAAAACTACCTTCATCTATTGGCCAATTGAATGCACTCCAAAAGCTTCATTTGAATAGGTGTTATGAGTTGAAAGAATTACCTTCATCTATTGGCCAATTGAATGCACTCCAAGAGTTTGATTTGTCATGGTGTTCCAACTTGGAAGAATTACCGTCATCTATTGGCCAATTGAATGCACTCCAAAAGCTTAATTTGATGGCGTGTTCGAACTTGAAAGAACTACCTTCATCTATTGCTCAATTGAATGCACTCCAAGAGCTTGATTTGGGAAGGTGTTCCCACTTGGAAGAATTACCTTCATCTATTGGTCAATTGAATGCACTCCAAGAGCTTCATTTGCGAAGGTGTTCTAATTTGAAAGAACAACCTTCATCTATTGGCCAATTGAATGCACTCCAAAAGCTTCATTTGAATGAGTGTTATGAGTTGAAAGAATTACCTTCATCTATTGGCCAATTGAATGCACTCCAAAATCTTGATTTGTCAAAGTGTTCCGAGTTGAAAGAATTACCTTCATCTATTGGCCAATTGAATGCACTCCAAGAACTTATTTTGTCGGGGTGTTGTGATTTGCAAGAATTACCTTCATCTATTGGCAACTTGAATGCACTCCAAAAGCTTAATTTGATGGTGTGTTCGAACCTGAAAGAAATATTTTCATCTATTAGCCAATTGAATGCACTCCGAGAGCTTGATTTGCGAGGGTGTTTTAATTTGAAAGAACTACCTTCATCTATTGCCCAATTGAATGCACTTGAAAAGTTTTGTCTCTTATAGTGTTCCGAGTTAAAAGAATTACCTTCATCTATTGGCCAATTGAATGCACTCTAAAATCTTGATTTGTCCGAGTGTTCTAAGTTGAAAGAATTGCCTTCATCTATTGGCCAATTGAATGCACTCCAAAATCTTGATTTGTCAAAGTGTTCTGAGTTGAAAGAATTACCTTCATCTATTGCCCAATTGAATGCACTACAAAAGCTTGATTTGGGAAGGTGTTCCCACTTGGAAGAACTACCTTCATCTATTGGTCAATTGAATGCATTCGAAGAGCTTCATTTGAATGGGTGTTTTGAGTTGAAAGAACTACCTTCATCTATTGCCCAATTGAATGCACTTCAAAAGCTTTATATGCGAGGGTGTTTTGAGTTGAAAGAATTACCTTCATCTATTGGCCAATTGAATGCACTTCAAGAGCTTAATTTGATGGGGTGTTCCAACTTGAAAAAATTACCTTCATCTATTGGCCAATTGAATGCACTCCAAAATCTTGATTTGTCAGAGTGTTCCAAGTTGAAAAAATTACCTTCATCTATTGGCCAATTGAATGCACTCCAAAATCTTGATTTGTCAGAGTGTTATGACTTGGAAGAACTACCTTCATCTATTGGTCAATTGAATGCACTCCAAGTGCTTCATTTGAATGGGTGTTCCAAGTTGAAAGAATTACCTTCATCTATTGCCCAATTGAATGCACTTCAAAAGCTTTATATGCGAGGGTGTTTAAGCTTGAAAGAATTACCTTCATCTATTGGCCAATTGAATGCACTACAAGAGCTTGATTTGGGAAGGTGTTACGACTTGGAAGAACTACCTTCATCTATTGGTCAATTGAATGCACTCCAAGAGCTTCATTTGAATGGGTGTTTTGAGTTGAAAGAACTACCTTCATCTATTGCCCAATTGAATGCACTTCAAAAGCTTTATATGCGAGGGTGTTTAAACTTAAAAAAATTACCTTCATCTATTGGCCAATTGAATGCACTAGAAGAGCTTGATTTGGGAAGGTGTTCCCACTTGGAAGAACTACCTTCATCTATTGGTCAATTGAATGCACTCGAAGAGCTTCATTTGAATGGGTGTTCCAAGTTGAAAAAATTACCTTCATCTATTGCCCAATTGAATGCACTTCAAAAGCTTTATATGCGAGGGTGTTTAAACTTGAAAGAATTACCTTCATCTATTGGCCAATTGAATGCACTACAAGAGCTTGATTTGGGAGGGTGTTCCCACTTGGAAGAACTACCTTCATCTATTGGTCAATTGAATGCACTCGAAGAGCTTCATTTGAATGGGTGTTTTGAGTTGAAAGAACTACCTTCATCTATTGCCCAATTGAATGCACTTCAAAAGATTTATTTGCAAGGGTGTTCAAACTTGAAAGAACTACCTTCATCTATTGCCCAACTGAATGCACACCAATAATTCAATTTGTTATGGTGTTTGAACTTGGAAAAACTACCTTCATGTATTACCCAATTGAATGCACTTCAAAATCTTGATTTGTCAGAATGTTCCAAGTTGAAAAAATTACCTTCATCTATTGGCCAATTCAATGCACTCCAAGAGCTTGATTTGGGAAGGTGTTCCCACTTGGAAGAACTATTTTCATCTATTGGTCAATTGAATGCACTTTAAGAGCTTCATTTGAATGGGTGTTTTGAGTTGAAAGAACTACCTTCATCTATTGCCCAATTGAATGCACTTCAAAAGTTTTATTTGCAAGGGTGTTCAAACTTGAAATAATTACCTTCGTGTATTGCCTAATTGAATGCACTCCAATAATTCAATTTGTTATGGTGTTTGAACTTGGAAAAACTACCTTCATCTATTGCCCAATTGAATGCACTCCAATAATTCAATTTGTTATGGTGTTCGAACTTGGAAGAACTACCTTCATCTATTGGCCAATTGAATGCACTTCAAAAGCTTAATTTGAATGGGTGTTTCAAGTTGAAAGAATTACCTTTATCTATTGCCCAATTGAATGCACTCCAAAAGCTTGATTTGTTAGGGTGTTCTGAGTTGAATGAATTACCTTCATCTATTGGCCAATTGAATGCACTTTAAAAGCTTATCTATAAAACTTCTACAACTTGAAAGCATCGTGAAAAAATACATTCATCTATGGGCAATTTGAATGCACTCAAAGTGTTTCATTTGTCAAGGTGTTCAAATTTGAAAGAATTACTTTCATCTATTGGTCATTGAATGCACTTGAAAATCTTGATTTGTGTGAACGCTTCAACTTGCAATAATGATTTACATGTACATTGGTTAATTAAATGCAGTCCAGAAGTTTTAGTTGTGGGAGCTTAATTTGTATGAACTTACAGGAATTACTTACGTTTATTGGCCAATTTAATGCATTCAAGCAACTTAATTTGTCAAGGTGTTTCAATTTGAGATAATTACTTTCACCCATTGCCAACTATATCATTAGTAGAAAACTCTTTTTTTTCAACCAACCCGCTTTCAATTTGACGTCATCTTTGACTACATTTCAATTTTATTTTTTTAATATTTAAAAAATTATTCACAATTTCCAAATAACTTGATCCACCTACTCTTTTGGTGGACAAATGAAGGCGAATCCCAAATATTTTGAAGCTCATGGAATATTTTTAGCACCCCTATGGTCTACAATTGAATTATAGTTAAAATGTTGACTTGGAAATTTACATAGTCTATAGTCAAACCTCTCTAGGTGATGTGTCATGTGTTCAACCACTTTGGTCGATTACAAAACATAATGATGGATGATAGATCACACATGGATGGATGACATTGAGATTGGGACTAATGTCTTCATTACAAGTGCACATCAAGACCATCTCTTGAGTATGACTACATGTTGAAGGCAAAAAACGAATGTTGAGTAGTTTTACATATTATGTCAACACCTCAATTGCAAATGTTACTTAGTAAACATGACAACAACCATTGTGCCATGCTCTACAAACATTGGTACATATGCATGGTTCTGGTTTAAAAAAACAAATATTTATTAAGGTTGTCAAAGCCAACAAAATCATAATGATGAAAATGTGTTCTTTCTATTTGAAAGACCCCAATAGCTAGATTTTGAAAACTATTAAGTTATTTGATGATTTGTCAAAAACATTCAAATCCTAGGTTTTGCAATAGATGGTGGGCAAAAATGATTTAGCTTCCAAGAAAACATTATTCACATCAAGATGTGACCTTTCACCCAACTCCCTATTAAAAGACATTTGGCATTGAGAAAAAATTAACATAATAAAACTAGTTTTCTCCATACTAAATGCATGAGAAATATTTATGGACAAAGAGAGCTTGATGCCCAAGAAACAAAAGGATATTTTCAATAATAGAAGCATTGTCACTAGTAGAAAAAGGCTAAAACGTAACCAAATGATTTGTGACTAAATGCAACTAATTGTTGTTCACAACTAACATTGGTTACATTTGTGACTAAAAATCACATCACACAATTTTTTGGTCACATTTATGACTATGTTGCGACTCTTGCTAGGTTTTTCATTCTTCCAATGAAATGATTTTTCGTGTTATTTTCCTCTTAGAAGGCCTTCATATGGCCCATTATTTGCAAAAGTGACCCAAAATTGATAACTAATACTTATTTACACATTAAGTTATGTATGTTACTAATTTTGTATAGGGTAAGTCATGTGTTTTATATCATGGTAACTAACAATTATGTATAGTAAGCCTTATGTATACATCATGTACTCCACATTCATAATGGTATATATATATATTATTCTCATGGATTCATTAAGCATGGTTTGAAAAAAATATTATTGTATATTAGCCTCATATTAAGGTATATATAAATATGACAATATATCAATCATCCATAGGTGTATAAAAAACAAGTAAAATAATTATCATAGAATTATTGTGATTAAATTAATTGCCAAAAAATGTATATGAATAATCAAATTATTTAGAAGTTAGAATCTAAAATGAAAATCCATATTTTATCTTTTTACACTAATCATAATGTAGTTTGAGTAATTAATGTAATTATCATCATTATTGTCAAATAATATATCTATTATTTATAATTACTTATTACAATAAATAATTATTCTTCCAACATAAAAATTTGGAAATTTGATTCTTGAAATTTACAAATGCTAAAAATTAACTTTAAAATTATAAAATATGTAATTGCACTTAGTAATAATATTGATAATTTATAATTTAAATTAACATTTGTAATTCTTATGGTAGTTTTACTATAATGTGAGTAATTACTGTATTTATTGTAATTAAATTAATTGAATTATAATAAATCATTTTTATGTAGAACCTATAATATTTTATTAAAATTGAATAGTTATAATTACAACAATAATTTTTACATTAAGATTTTAATACTTTTACACAATAATAGAAATTATAAAAATTATAGTAATTTGAGTTTAATCAAATTAATTCTTGTATTTTTTTTTAAATTATTTATTTAGTAGTAACATCATAAATAATTGTGTAATATTTAAGCTATTTATATATTAAAAAGTATAATTAAATTGGGATCTAAGTTTTTTACAATAATTATATTATAATTAAAATAAGTCATTAGCATTAGTGTTGCGATTTTCAAAATTTTCAAAGCCATTTGAAGTGCATATTTGATGTGAATGGATTTATGATAGGTGGGGTCCTCATACAAGAAGGACACCCAATTGCCATTGAAAACAAAAGCTAACATGGGTTAATTGAGATGGCCAACCCATGAAAATGAATTATTTGCAATAGTGAATTGCTTAAAGGCATGGCAACATTACTTGGGGTTTCATAAAACCAACGTCTTTACAAATAATGTATCCCTAAAACATTTTGAGACCCAACCAAGGTCCATAACAAAGTAGTTGCATTGGCATGATACTTTGGCCCTTATGGACATTGAATTGATCCATAAACCTGGCAATAATAATGTGGGGTCAGATGCATTAAGTTGCAAAAAGAAATACCAAGGGGAGATGCATTGGGAATATATTCAAATCCTCCAAGTTATGTTTGTTTGAGAAAACAATTTAGAGAGGAAAATACAAGAGGTGTATGTGGAAGATCGCTTGGTGCAAAGTTATTTTAAAAACTTGCATAGAAAAAGAAGGTGAGAGGGATCACACTTCTAGACATTTTGTTTAGATGGAAACAATCATGTGTTTGTGTCCAATGGAATTAAGTTACGCACAAAGGCTGTGTAAGAAGTGCATGATGCACCCACGGCATGACATTGTGGAGAAAAAACAACAAGAGAGTTGTTGGGGAAGATTTTCTATTGACCCAAAATGAAGGAAGACGTGGAACATTACATCCCCACATGTGTGAAGTGTCAAAGTACCAAATGAATACACAAAAAGAAGTTCCGGTTGTGTAGGCCCCTGCCAATCCCTTTGGGTCCATTCAAAAGTGTCTCAATGGACTTTATGACATGCTTTTTAGAATGGGAAGGGACGGATGCCATCTTTGTGGTGGTAGACATATTTTTGAAACTAGTTAAATTTGCACCAACCCAAATAAACGTTATAGTGGTGGGGATGGTGAAGCTATTTTTTGACATGTGGGTCTAACGTAATGGTATTTCGAAGGTCATAATGATTTTCAAGTATGTGAAATTCATGTTAAAATTTTGAACATTATTGATGAAGAAGGCATGGATGAAGTTAAAATTTTGTATCACTTTTCATTTGCAAATCGATGGGCAGACTAAGAGGGTCAATGAGATATTGAATTAGTATCTCTGCAATTATATTATCGGCGATCATAAGGATTCGAGTGACCATCTAGGTTTGGTGGAATTTTGCTACTACTCCACAAAACATTTGACCATTAAAATGAGTCCGTTGAGTTGGCTTGGGAGTTGAAGCAAAACAACCCATGGATATAACCACTCTTAAAACAAGAGGCACATGTTGTGAAGGTGGTATGGATGCTGAAGAGGTGGCCGAGGATCATGAAGAGAGGAAATCACGGGCCATTAAGCTTTTGGAGAAGGCATAGGCTAATCATGAAAAACAAGCCAACAAATTGCGAAGGCATATTGAGTTTGAGGTGGGGGACTTAGTGTGGTTAAATACAAAGGATTTTAAGATGCCCGAAACTTTGGCAAATATGTTTGTTCCAAAGTTGTGGGTCCCTATAAGGTCATTCATAAACCCCACTTGGATGTGTATATTTTGTAATTACCAGTGAAATTGGTAACCACCCAACCTTTCATGTCTCCAAATTGAAATCAATTCATGATGATAAGAAAAAAAAGGACCATAAACATGCCTATTACCCAATATTCGACTTCATTGAACATAAACTTGTTGGGGAAATTGAGTGCATTTTAACTATGAAACAAACTAGGCAAATTAACAAGTAATACCCAATCAAATGGAAAGGATGGCACCCGAAAGAGTCTCAATGGGTGAAGCTTGCTCATTTAGACCACTTGTTGAAGGTGGTTGAAAAGTTTGAACATGAGCATGGCCATGAGATGGGAAATATAAGAACACATAAAAATAAATCCAATGCATCAACTTCCTAGAGTGGGGGGTTAGAGAAAAACCTAAAAGAATGGATGTATATCTAAAATGAAGCTAAAGTAGATGATAGTCAGTTTGAAGTTAGGATGCATGAAAATAGGTAGACCATAGAAAAAATAAGTGAAGGTTGAATTGAGGTGATGATAACCAATAAAAACAAACCTAAAGAGTGGAATTTGAAAGAAAAACTTTTAAGGGATCAATTAAGCAAGATTATGGTAGTGATGCATGCACCTTAAATGACATGTCCCCGAATTGAGAATAAACTTGTGGGAGTGAGGTTTTTAGTGCATGGAGTTGGGAACCATGTCTTTTTAAGGCAAGGAGGGCTTGATTTTGCTAAGTCCAAGTCAACATTATTTATTAACACGTTTTATAGTCATACCATGGCGTGGTTCCCTAGGGTCACCAAAAAAGACATGCCTAGGCATGAGGCTTAACCTTCAAGCTTTTTGAGGGTGCCCAAAAAGGGGGATGTCACTTGATAATAAAAGTGAATCTAGATGGGATTAGGGTGGTTAAGAGGGCTATTAGAAAGACAAACAAGAAAATTGTCTAAGATTCTTCTTGCATCTAATATAATGTGTTTGGGATGCAAATTACACCTAAATCAATAACTAACTTCTTCGGAAAGCTTGAGGTATGAGGGTGTTGAAAAGGGTGGATTCGCCATGATAAAAACGACATGTTATTTATCTTTACAAGGACATAAAATTCCCAAAAAAATGATGAATGACATGTCGTTTCATTTAAAAAGTATTTTAAATGCAAACATGTTTCATATTGGGACCACTTTAGTGGGGCATGGAAAAGATATGAGAATTAAGCCGTAAATGGCTAGTGAAGTTTGACTCCTTTGGGAGTTGGGGGAGATTTGGACGTAGGGGTCCATATGGGCTAAAGTGGGACTTTGGGTTCTTGTTGGCCACGAAAATGATTGGGAGTTGTCTTCTAAATTATAGTGTGAAGCACTATCCCCTTAAAACCCTGAATGGACGATTAGGCGTTGTCTTGGGCGAACCCAAGGAAATTGGTTCATTAAAATGTTTGGAATGATTAGAAGTTATCCTTTTATAGCTTTGAAGTCGCCAAAGGAAGGTTGGCCCTATAACAACTCGGGTTGTGCTAGTTGAAGTCCTCATATCAACTTTGAGAGTCTGGTCTACAAGGCCCTTGAGTCAACTTGGGGTTGGCTTGGCTTTAAGGTTATTTGGGTTGGCTTTGGGGAATTAGGCCCATGGCTCGCTTTGAGTTAGATTAGGACTTAGTTTTGATAGTGAAGTCTAGCGAGTTTAATTAAAGAGTTTGAATTTGTCTTGAGTGGTTGGGACTTTGGGACTAGCCAAGTGTGCCATGGGGTGCATAGGTAGCTAGGAGCTAAAGGGGTTGGTGCAAGAGGAACTTAACGAGGTGCTTGGAGTGCAAGGCAAGAAGTGGGAAAAGGTGTGTTAGCTCCCTTTGGCCAAGTGGAAGTTTTGGTGGTGGGGCGTGTTGTAGTGGAGTAACATAGCAATTGACAAAACTTGATGGGGGGAGGGGGATATTTAGCATTTCATGTTATATTATGTCGGCGAATTTTTTTGTTGCAATTTTTTGTCATTTGTTAATTTCCTTTTGGGAAAAACTTTGAAGAATGTGTGCTTTTAATCAAAGATTTGTTGCTTTTGATAAATTAATAAAATGAAAGAAGAAGAAACATTTGTTGCACTTGGCAAACAATTTTGAACAAGAGAAGTCATATATAGTGTGTGGATTACTTACACAAGGAAATTCTAGATCTGGGAAATAGTGAACATGGATTTGTTTTTTATGTGAATCTTTAGATATTTTGAGATTTTTTGGGGGAGAAGAAGTTTGAAAAAAAATGTGTTCTTTCAGCAAAAAAATAATTGTAACTTTTGCAAAAATAAAAAACTTGAAAAACAAACAAATAAACAATGGTACCCAATACTATAAATAGGAATAAAGGGTAGTAATCGATCCATACCAAATCATCAAAGTGCCACACTCAAACCACTCACCCACCCACCCATCATGGTATGAAGCTCCTCTACAAATTGCATCAACCACAAATTAGTCCTTCATAATTTCGCACAACCTAAATCAAAATAAACACAATTTGTAAAAAATAGGTTCAAACTTTGATTGAAAAATTGAACTTAAAATATTGGAAGGGTTTGAAGATACATTTGTGGATGGTCTTTAATGCATAGAAATCAAATATTGTTTGCATTTCCTCGCATCAAGTGGACTTGCTAGATT
>Ga0209208_10012295_pt1 | contig 10855 bp, 7 predicted proteins | sample S1TSphfallax_3_FD_187694 | JGI IMG/M metagenome (GOLD analysis project Ga0209208, IMG submission 187694) | Host-associated microbial communities from peat moss isolated from Minnesota, USA - S1T2_Fd - Sphagnum fallax MG (SPAdes) (version 2) | ecosystem: Host-associated > Plants > Peat moss >... | reverse complement strand
TGGATCTGGTACTGCCTCATAGTAATGCATAGAAGCTGAGTTTGCAACAACTGCAATTTTTTGTTACATTGACAAGGACATGATTGCAACTTAGTAACTCCCTATATTTGCATACAATTGTTAAAGCGAGGGAAAACCAACTACATTAAACACAATGGATTCCAACAACAATGGAAGGAGACAATGATCACAATGGCAAACACTATATAAATAATCCAAGGTCTCATGAGTGAGGGTGTACCAACTACTAAGCTTTTTGGCCTTAGACTTTTGGTATGCCGAATTAGGAATTATACCTTTGGAATCAATCAAAGGTATCAGTCCTATACTTTGCATTTGATAAAGAAAATGGACCCAATGATCCTTTGACATGATCAAATTATGTGGACTTACAAGACAACAAAAGGTCAAATTAAACAAAGTTCCCCCTTGCTTTCACCAACACAATCCTACTTGATTAAACGATTAAACAAATTCAAAACTTACTTGTTGAAGTTTGTCATGGATATTAACAATTTCACAATCCCCCCTTATGTTGTTAAGGATAATTGAATCAACGGCCACATGCCAATTTTCCTTGGTCTTATGCATTCAATCAATGTAACCAAGCTTGTAACCTATGGTTGCCATCCCATACAAAAAACATCATGTTGGATAGTTTTTGTAGATCTAGATTGGCTTTGAGATATTCCTCAAACTTAACATTTTTTGCTTGCCAATGTATATCCCATGAATCAAACAACACGTGAATGACAAACTTTTCTACTCCTTTGTTGTTTGTGGTAGAAACATAAAAGATTTTATCCCCTTCTCTATAACCCATTTGGAAACTACGTTCCATTTTCTTCACATCAATAAGCAAGGCAAGTCTCACAATAGGCATAAAATTCATGTGGCACAAAGGGATGCATAATTTGGCCTTAATTGTGGGATGAATCTTGAGCTCCTTTATGATTTGGTTTGTGAACACTTTGTGATTTTTTTTATCAATAATTTTTTTTTTGGTCAAAGTCAACATCCTTCTCATCAAAATCCATTTGCCTAGTTGTAGATTGTACATCTTTTGAATGGGTTTGCATGCCTTTTTCTGGTCATATTACTTATTCACCTTCCACATTTATAAACATTTGAAAAGAGGTAATAATGTTAAAATGGTAATTGTTTCCAATTCAACATCAAAATAACTTAAATCCACTGTTATTGATCAAAACATGATTTTTTAAATGATATTTTATTTCCAGAGCATTAAGGTTACAAATAAATTTATATTTATAGAAGTACAAATAATTTACCATAATTTCAAACTACATGCAAAATTAAATATGTGTAGATAACATTTCCGGGTTTGATCATTGTGATTTACATACTAAGAGGTCGTTAAGTTTTGTTGGTTGTTTGATTAATTATATTAGAATTGTCACATGGCTCCCAATGTAATTAAACATGCATATTAATGTGACAAAAACTTTCAACATAAATTATCATGTGTGAGTCAATATACATTAATGTGGATAGTCATGCACATTAATTGAAACTATGACTTATTAGTGATGAATTATTAAATCATAATTAAATTATGAAATCCAAGTGTATTAAATCAAAGGATCTTTCACATTGCAAGGGCAATCATGAACTCACAAATGTAATGTTCAACGATCCAATCCAAAAGGTGGAGGTGTGTTGGCAATATAACAAAAGTTTATTTTCATACCCTAGCCCCTATGTACTATGGATGGTTCAAACATGTTGGGAATAAGGAGGCTAGGTATCAAACAATGTGGTTTTGTTGATAAGGACTAATGTGTGTTGGGAGATGTTTATGATTCCGTGAAAGGAAAGCCTCAAATTTTAGATGTGTTGTTAGTTCACATTAGTATTAAACACAATTCGATCGAGGTGGCATCCTTGGAAAAGGCTAGAATTCATCTTCTTAGGCATGCCCATATGGAGGTTGGGGGTGTAGATCTAGATGTAAATGACATTCCATTTTAAAACAAAACAACAAAATTGTGCATCATGCTTGACCTTGAAATGATTATGATAATAGGTGGTTGTTGGGGAAAAATCTATTAGCAACAATATTGTGAATACTTGGGATGTTCCTCATCTTGGATATGGACAAGTCTATTCTATTGAATCCCATGGTGGAATGATGATTGCAACATATGAAGTAACAATTGGTGTGATTTTGTGTTTATGTTAGCAAGTTTTTTTTTAAAAAGTTTAATAATCCCTTACAAACATTTTTATTTAATTTGTGGAACTAGGATGTTTACAATCATAAGACATATGATTTCATCAACTAGCCTACATTTAGTATCAAAGAGGTCAAAAAATTGTTTGAAAAAGAAATTCAAGTAAGTTCGCATATATTTTGATTGCACAAATATATAGTTTTATCATCTTCCACATATTATGGTCACCATATGGTGAAATTGGTTGAAAATTTTGTTTCAATCCAATTTGGGAATGAAAACTTGTGTTTTGCATCAAGGATAAGCTTGGATTGAAATTGGTTTTCATTACCACAAAACATTTTGATGTCTTTATTTAAGATGTGAATTTTGTGACATAAGATATTAATTTGCTTGCATGATGTATAAACCATTTGGTTTCATCCATATATAAGATGGATGTATCTAATTATTCATTTTTAATCATTAATCTATCATTTATCCATTTTGGTTATGATATATATGTTAAAGATTGCATGGTTATAGGGACAACATTTTTTCCATGCTTTAAGTTCTAGTTCTAGGCTTCTAGCTTAGGCTCCATGCTCATGTAAAAGCTTGCATTTGTGGAAATTTTCAATTGAAAAATAGTGATTCATTCCACATGCTTCACATTCATTCCAATATTTCTATTACATTTAATTTGAACATTGTTAATAGTTAGTTCTACAAGGTGTGTTAAAAATTTATTGTCATTTTTTTAGTTGATTATTTATTTAACCAATTAACCTACATGGTCCACCCATGGCTTCTACCTATAAGCCAATTGTTATTCATGTGGGTGTTGGGTGCAAGGATCACATGAAGTTGTAATGGTGTTTTGTGTGGCCTTGAATCACTTGCAAAAAATTTATTAAGGAAGGAAAATCTCTTACATAGTCTAGTACTTTTTATGTTTTTACAACATGATTTCATTCAAAAAAATTAAGAATGTCATCAGGAAAAACTTGTAAGACATTATGGAGTCTTGATAATCATGTGAAGAATCTAATGAACTTATGCTCGAAGAAATTAGAAAACAAGCTTGATGCAAAGCTTCGATCATGAGAATATTAATTAATTATGTTTTTTGAAATGCAAGCTAAGATCAAGATTGAGCCTTTCATTTTTCTCAAGAATGTAACAAAAATTAAATATGCATATTTTTGTGCAATTGTTTGGCATCAAAATTTGAGCAAATTTTTATGTACTTATTTATTTAGATTTGATTATAATTGTTGCTTCTAATACACATAAACCTACATTTAGTATTGCTTGTAATAGCTTTGTTGTTTTAGTGTAAATGTTAGAACTTTGGCTGGCTTTGTAGTTGCACCTAGTTTGATAGATAAAATTGCAACAGAAGTTGTTTTGTTTGTGTAGTTTCACAAATCGTTGGAATTTGAAACTATTTGGCGTTTGCATGAACTAAAATTGATTCAAAAAGCACAAGTATGCATGCTTCAACCAACATGATTTAAGCTAAATAGCTCTAGATTTAGGTGTGTGAAAAAATGAACTTTGTGTTTTTCTTTTGTATATGTAAAACTTGTTGTTTACCTCATTCTTTCACCTTGTGAAAATTGTTGTTGGAAGTTGACATTTTTTTCATGGGATGCACTTAGGAGAAGAGTCTATAGGTTAAAGGTTCGCAATGCCATTGAAAATTAAACTTTCTACCATTAACAATGAAAATGTTATCCTTGAATTGTTCGGCCCTTTAACTATTTCTAAGGACCAATTTTATGTTGACCTTTGACATGTTTATTAGAGGATGCATGCATTGTGGATTGGCCTTTCCAATTTTGGGATGTGGAGGCAAAATGCACAATCAATACTAAGTTGGAAAGATTCAATACAATTGGGCTAAAGGTCTTTGTCATTGCAATATTTGATTCTTCATCAAATGGGGCAGAATGGAAAAGGGTTGAGGTTTTTGGCTCAAGTGGTCATGTAGCCATTAAAAATTTAGAATTATAACTTGATATGGGGTGCAAGGATTTGTCCAAAACCGTTTAAAATAAATGCAAATGGCAAGTGTATCCTTAAGGCAAATTTGAAGTCGATTATGATCAATTGGTTTTTATGTTGGGGTCATTGGTCAAGGATTTGCAAATATTTTTCAAACAAAAAATTTCCAAGAGATTTAAAGTTTATTACAAGATAAATTTCATGGGTTTGCATGAGTATAAACCCTCAAACAAATATTGAATTGAAGTTAGAAGGTTTGGAGTACAAAATTGATGGTTGTTTTAAACATAAACATTACAAGACACTATCTAGTTTTAGTGAACCTTCACTAACCTCACTTGTGGTGCTTATTCTTGAATTCCATAGGAACTTGGTTTTAGAAGGAGGGTAGTTCAAGAGGATGCAACCATTAAAAAAATAAGTTCCAAGGGAACATGGTTTGGTAGGAGGTTGGGGTACTTGCCTATCTTAGAATTAGCAACCCATAGTTGTGCCATTTGCAAAATGTACCAAGATTCCAAGGTTGTTCATTGGTGTTAGAAGGATAAAGTTGCTCAATTGAAAATGTCTAGACCATCTTTGAAAAGTAGTTCATTTGAATGTTTGAAGAGAAAATACATGTTTCAAATTTGTAGCAATATGTTTTTGCTTAGATCATACAAATGTTTTTAGAGGCAAACTTGCTATTTGGGATTTTATAAAAGATGTTGTAACTAATATCAATCGCAAACAAAGAAGGTTGGAAATGGGGTACTAATAACAAAAAAATTACCCAAATTATGAAAATCTATGGCAAACGACAAATGTGTGATTTGTTTCAAGTAAACTTTGTTAGACTAAACTACAAGATGATAAAGCAAGTTGACATGAAAGGTGTTCAATTGTACTTCGTGAACATGTTGCTATTTTAAGGTGTGTAGAAAAAATTTACAAATAAGTGATCAAACAAGTTCATAGTATTGGTGGACATGTCCATGTTATAATGGTTGAAGATGAAACTAAAATTAAGTCAAAATTTGGGTGGGATTCTAAATGTGACAATCTAATTGGCTTTTGCGGTGTAAAAATACATCACCGTTGTGTGACTAATTTCATTCCTATTATTCGAACTAGAGAGGTTGGGTAAAACAAAGTCCTTGAAGTCTTTACAAATTACACAATTATAGGTTTTGTTGAAGTCAGAATTGTGAATGCTTTGCATGATAAATTGCTAAGATTGGTCCTTGTGGTATTTTGTACTTGTAATTGTTTTGATGCCAACTAAATTCAACAACAATGGGATGTTATAAATGTTTTATGAAGGTTAGAATGTCAAACCATTGTGGGACTTATTTTTGGATATGTTAGTGGTGGTGATATCCATTGACATTAGTTAATGTTAGTAGATTATACAATACAAAGATGAATGTGTTTGAAAATTAAGTAGCCAAGATGGTTGATGTTTGTTGGATTGAATGCAATATAAAGTGTTTGGAGTTTTCATGACAACGATTATATCCAAAACGATAAGAAATTTATCAATTCCTTAAATAGTCCAATGAAATCCTTACCAATTAGGGGTAGAGATTTGCTTTCTTTAAATTATTGGTCAAGTCTATAACAAATATACTTTGATTAACATGGTCTATGATTAGAGGACATACAAATAACTAATATACAAAATTGGGTTTCTATTCAAAACATTTGTCGACCAAAGGTTTTTAATTGTTTGAAAATGTTGCAAATTGTTGTAGATATTCATCAAGAAGGACATTGGGTTTGACCCATGCTTAGGTGGTACCACTAGGAACCACCTCAAGGAATGGTTAAGGAACCAAAAATGGCCAAATTGTTTTCCTAAGCCCTTTACTTTAAACGTTTTCACAACTATAATTTTTTTTCTCATGTTTATCAATTGCATATGGCTTGAAGTTTATTTTGGAATTAATTTTTTTTATAAATGTATTCCTAATTAAAATGGTCCTTTCAAAAATTGATAGCTTTAACTTTGAAAATTCATAATTATATTATACTTACTCAATTAGTTGCTTTATATATATATATATAATGACTTCCAAATTACCTTAGAAAAAACACTTCCATGAAAATTTTGAAATCATGTTTCAAATTTATGTTCAGGACCAAAAAGTTCAAGGAAAGGAACCAATGTTATGTTCTTGAAACTTTTTCTAAATGCAATGATTAGTAACATCAAAATACACAATATTTTTGATATTATTGAAATTTCAAAATCTATGGATTAATATCACTATGAATTATGAGAAAAAAAAAGACATATATTGGTGAAATTTCCTTGATGTAGAGTCTTTGCGTGAATTTGTAATTATTACAAGTTTATAAATTATTTTCTCACTTTGTTTTTGAACATGGAATATTTCCAAAGTATTTATTTTGAATTTTGGTTTAGGTTGGGTAAAAGAAGAATTTTTTTTTGGGCAAGGGAATACATTGGATTCTTCATTTGTGTAGATATGTTGAAATTTTCATGAAGGATGATGATAAAAGGTTAATTGAAAATATGACTCATTGTAAATTCTTTTTTCAATCAAGTTGATTTATGAGCTGTGATTTAAGTTATTTCTTGTATATATATATATATATATATATATTCAAAATTGCTAGTGCAATGTACATGGTCATACTAATTTTTGTAAGATGACAATAATTTTGGTATTGAAAATTGAAGAAGTTTTCAATTCCTTTAGTGGCATTAAACATGCCAAGATTGGGATTGTGGTTAACTGTTGTTGCAAACGCCATAGATCAAACAACTATAAATGATTTATAGATGTCTTTGGGGTTCCTTGTTACATCTCCGTCAAATTGGGTTAGGAGGAAATGATGATGATGGGGTTATGACAAAAGGTGGTGAAAATCATGCAACACAACATGTGGACTATATTGATGAGGTGTATATTAAATGTTATTTTCAAACTCATGAGCTATTGTATTGTTTTCCATTTTTTTGTTAAATCTTGCATTCTCTACCTATTATCAATGGAAACCTTGTTTAATTGAGCTAATTTCCTTTGGAAAGCAAGTTTGTTTAGCCTTGTCTTAAGATCATAACTATATTTTGATTCATGTGTTTTTTAATTTTCTTCATTCAATCATAATTTAAATTTGGTCTATTGTTTAGCTTGTTGAAGATGAAAATTGTCGAAAGACCTTGAAGCAACCATTTTTATATGTTTCAATTCATTGTGCAAGTGATTAAATGTTTTAAAAAATCTTGATATCTTTTCTAGCTCTAATGTTACTAAAATCAAACATTTAAATGAACATAGGGAATTGAAATTGAATGCAAAAAAAAAATTATAATTAAATATAAAGTGCCTAAATTATGAGCATATTAGAAAATTAAATAATAATATGATGGAGGACAAAAAAATTCCTTCACCTATTAACCCCCCAAAATGCTTGTTTGATGTAGGTAGTCTAAAAATTTAACACTTACTGTCCTCCATTTGAATAAATCGCTCCTATTTAACTTTCATTAAATAAGGATGAACATATATTGATAGGAATGTGGGGTGTGTTGGTAGTTATTTAGCCATGTTAAGAGGACTTAAGTGTAAAATGAAAGATTGTAATCCTTATTAGTGTATTGTTGGAAGCTTGTAAAAAATAGTCTAGTATAATTAATTGAATAAAAAATCAATTGATACTCATAACATTAGAATTAATGTAAGGTTGGACCATACCATTCATTGGCGTGGAACTAATAACAATCATGTCTTTATTGAACAACAATATAGTTATTGAAATATAGTAGGTAACCAATATTTAACAACATTAAGGTATTGTTGCTTAGTGTTGTTATTGAATAATAACAACTTGCCATTATTTGGTCCTTTATATCATAAGGTTTCAATTGTAGATTTTATGTTATTAAGCTTGGGGTTTATTAAAAAAACAATTATAAGTTAAAAATTGAATGTGAGAACATTAAGGTCCAAATTTCACCTCTAAGACTAGAAATTAATCTTTGACAAGATTGCAAAAATGGAAGACCTAACTACAATTGAAATGGCTTTAATGATACATTGAAACAAAATTACATGATTAAAATGTTTTTTTTACTGTTTTTCTAAACCTTTAAACACATGATCAAGAGGTATTTTTAATTATTTAAAATATATAATAGTGTTGTAATTTGATGAATTCATATGACAACCCTTTCCTTCACAACTAATGCAACATTCAAACTTCATTTAATCATCCTATAGACATTCAAAATAAAACATTCCCTCCAATGTAATCAATTATATTAGGATTAAAAGTATTTTTTTAGAATCTTGTTTCATCAAAATGTTTTCAAGGTTTGAAGTTTTCATAAAATAAACATCAACATGATCAAACTTTAAGGACTAAAAAAAATTCTATTGTTTCAGCTTGATAATATAATGGTCATTGTGATGAAAATCAACTTGTAGAAAAGTCTTTCTTCTTACAAGTGTCATCAATTTTCATTTGTTTCACTTTCACAAAATATTCAATTGTGATTCTATCAATGTCCATGCAATATTGTGCACTTTTAAATTTAACATGAAAATATTGAATCAATATATCCATTTATTATGGTTAAAATCACATTTATCATCACTATTGAAAATATTTATTTTTTCTTTACTTCAAGTTTGTATGTTAATTTCAATAAAAATTTACAATATGTAGAGATTTTTTTTTCATTTTAAAGCAAAAATCTATATTAAGACATTCATAATGATGTTGAATGAATGTAAAATTCTAAATCTATTAGTTTTCATAAACATAAATGTAAACACATTAAGTGAAATCATAGCAAAAGGTGAAGGTCATTACATGCAATGCACATCATTAGAGAAACTCAAGACACAATGTTGTCTATAAAAAAAGTTTAAAATAAAATATTTGAAATTATTGTCCATTTTGTGAAGGTGCTACAAGTCATTAAAGTTGCAGGGGTGCCAAAAAACATTCATGACACCTTTTTTATATATATATAGTTTTACAAGTCAAATTTGAACATAATCATATTATACTTTTGTTTCATTGGATTATATAAAAAAAAATTGTATTACCTAACATGCTATTGTTAATTAGACATCCAACATTTTGTGAAAACCATGCCTTGGACAACATTTTTCAATACCTTTTGCTAGGCATAGGTTTATGATATGGAATTGATCATGTAAGGTTTCAATTTTTAATTTAATGTTTCAAAAAAGTTTAAAAAAAAAAAGAAAAAAAAGTTTATGAAACTTTCAATCAACTATTGTTGTGTTTGGAGAAAAGTGCTAGTATTTAACATGTTTGAGATTTGAATCTTTTTCATGAGACTAGAAAATGAATTATCATATTTAATATTGAGCATTTTGATAGAATGAGACCCCTTTTAAAATCAAATTTCACAATCTTTAAGCCACCCAAGTTCCAACAATGGAATTAACCTAAATTTGGAACCACATGTTCAAACTAAATGATAAAAGAGTGACATTTGGTTACAATATAATGTTTATGGTTTGGAAAATGTCCCAAAAACAAATTTCCTCTAAGGGGGTTCAAGCTGTACCATCCATTGTTGAAGCTCCACTAACTTAAAAGCTCCACAACCATTGGAAACTTCTTTCAATTTGTTTCCTTTATTTGGTTCATATACATGTGTGACATTTTCCAAATTGCAACTCCACAATCAAAAGGGATAACATTTCTTCTATTATTTGAAGGCTCTTATTGTGGTAAAATTGTGCCCAACATCCTAGGTTTTGCATCTTGTGTGAAATAGGGTTTTGCATCTTATGTGAAATAGGGTTTCACCTAATGTGTTGGAGGCTTGCATGTGTGTGAGGGCCCACTTTCTCCCAATCAACTTTACTCAACACCATATCCAAGAGGGTAGTACAAGGACACATGTCATTAACTGAATATAAGAAGGAATTAATTGTTCTCCCTTTTGTCATTTATGATAAAAACCCATGGCCAAGGCAAGTCCACAATTTAAAGACAAAACCAATATTAATTCTAATATAAAACCATAACAAGCCACCTTTTAGACATTAATTCCAATTAATTTCCCTCTAAAAACTCCTCAAGCATGTAATGCTTTGGACATTCATTGCACCTAATGTTAAATGTTTGAGACTTGAAAGGAATTCAGTGATGCAAGGGTTGAATTGAAACTTGGGGACCCTTAAACCTCAAGGATGGGCTTTGGGATTGGCCTTAACCTTTACATGTATACAATTACAAGCTCAATAGTTCCTAGGTTGCTACGAGGGCTGTTCCATAGTACCTTCATTGCACTTCATCCTAGGAAGTTGCTATCCCTTCTCTCAAGCCATGAGAAATCATAACAAGCAGCCCACCTTTCCGACCTAAATTCCAATTCAACTTCCCTCAAACCCTAATTCCAATGTGCATGAAATAGCAAAGCACCCAAGTACAACTTTACTAAACTATTACTACAAAATGCAAAGGGGAATTGGAGGATTGTTATTAGAACACACAAACATAGTCACAAAACAACAACACATTTAGTTTGTAGACACTTGTGATCACGAGTGCAAAAACAAGCAAAGCTATTTCTTGTATTCGATGCTCCAAGTAGCAAAGCTATTTCTTGTATCTGATGCTCCAACTAGCAAAGCTATTATTTCTTGTATTTGATGCTCCAAGTAGCAAAGCTATTT
>Ga0209208_10012294_pt1 | contig 10855 bp, 8 predicted proteins | sample S1TSphfallax_3_FD_187694 | JGI IMG/M metagenome (GOLD analysis project Ga0209208, IMG submission 187694) | Host-associated microbial communities from peat moss isolated from Minnesota, USA - S1T2_Fd - Sphagnum fallax MG (SPAdes) (version 2) | ecosystem: Host-associated > Plants > Peat moss >... | reverse complement strand
TATCTAAATTCACTGTGAATGTGTTTAGCTATGTGACTATTTTGTATTGGAGAGTAGTAAAGATTTTTGTAACATCAAGAGATTCAATGGGAAGAATTTCCAGATTTGGAAATATCAGCTGCAGTCCATTATTTGTGGATGAGATTTTTTGGAGATTGTTGAAGGAACAGAAACTTTAGTGAATGCTGAAAGTGTGGCTGCAAGGAAGCATAAGGGCATGCAAGCTCGTAGCATTTTCACACAAACCATTGATGACAAAGTTCTGGTCAATTTATTAAGTTGTGATTTTTTTCACAAATCCAGCACAAACTTATTCTGCTGAATATGACAATTTGATGTTGCAGCTTTTGAAGGAAGAAACAAAACTCAAGAGGCACAAAGAGCAAGATCAATCCATAGGTGCAAAAGCCGTAGCAACTAAAGCCACTATTTAGCCTCCATTTCTTGGATGGCAAACACAGCCTAACAATCGTGGGAAGCTTCTTGCTTCGCCTTCCGAAACTAGTGGGAGTCAGCACTAGCAAAATGCTTCATCTGCTGGAACCAGGGGGAGTTAGTGGTAGAATGTTTGGAGAGGCCCATCGACTACAACTATGTGGCGACCACCACTAACACAAGAACAACGTCAAATGCACCATGCTGAAATTACATCTCAGAAGTTCATCACAGAGTGCTTCAATTGTTGAAGCAAAGGACATTGGGCAAAGGAGTGTCCATATCCTTCAAGATTGAGAGACACACAATTTGCAACAATCGCCAAGGGTACAACTCAGACATCTGATAAACCTGCATGAACATGGATAATGATCTCCTCTCCACATGCACACCAGGTCTATGATTGGTTTATAGACAGTGCTGTTACGCATCACATGACTGGCTGACGAGAGCTATTTCACAATTTTCAAGAAATTCCTAAAAGATCTTGGCCTGTTGAAGCAGTTTTGACGAATGGATGGGTTACATACATATTATTGCGACACATCATTCTTTACATCAAAAGACTCAAGAAGAATTTGTTTTCCATTCTTCAAGCAGTTGCTAAGCCAAGGATGTCAGTTACTTACATGAGCTCAATGGAGTTTGGTTTGAGCAGAACAATCAAGTTTTTCTCACAGGTTTTTTGAAAGGAGGTCTTTACAAGCTTAATTTTGAAGTTGCTATTCTGGTCCATTTAGTCATTCCTAATGTGCTATAGTTCATCTCACTTCTAAAATAGTAGTTGTATCTAGCATGGAAACACTCAAAAGTCAATGCTACAGCATGTTCGCCTTGGCCATGTTCATCATTCCATGATTAAACAAATGGTTTCTAGAAAGTTGGTGAATGGAATTCAGTTAGTTGATCCAGAAGCAGTTCCAAAAGTATGTCATAGCTGTGTTTATGGTAAACAACACTGTGCATCTTTTCCTTCTCCCACAAACAAAATCAGAGCCCAAAAACCAGGCAATTTCTTTCATAATGATCTCTCAGGAAAAATGCCAATAGATTCTCTTGGACGGTCATATTACTATATCCTTTTAAAGGATGATCATTCTAAATATCGACTCATTTTCTTTAGTGCTCACAAATCGCTTTGAGTTTAGTTTCAAAATAGTTGTGCAGCAAGTCTTTCATGAGAGTGGTAATTGGGTTCTAAAGCTTAGGACCAATCAAGGGGGTGAATGCATGAGTTATGCCTTTCAATCGTTCCTTACTCAAGTGAGCATTGCGCATGTATGTACTATGCCTTATACTCCACAGTAGAATGGAGTTTGTGAGCAAGACAATCGTACAATTGTTGAAACTACCAGGAGTATGTTTTACTCTTCCAAGCTGCCGATTATTTTTTGTGCTGAAGTGATTCATATAGCTGTGCATATTTTCAATCGCACAACAACTATGATGTTACTTGATAAGTCACCTTATGAAGCTTAGTTTGGTGCTAGCAAGTGTTGTTCACATAGGATTTTTGGGTGTTGCATTTGCACATATCCCTAAGGAGCTGTGTCATAAGTTTTCTGCCAAAAGCAAAAAGTGTCTTCATAGGTTATAGTGATTTTTGCAAGGCCTATCAGTTATGAGATCCTGAAGCACACCAAATCATTGAGAGTCGAAATATTATTTTTAATGAAGGTCTTGTTTGAGATTTTGACAATGCAGTCAATAGCGACAATTCTAATGCTTATCAGCCATTGTTTCTTGATTTTCCTGTAGCACCAGAGACGGTTGAAGTGCAAGTTATGGTCATAAAAGTTGTTGAAGACCAAAATGCAATAGCAACAGAGCTTCAAGAGCAAGCTGCATCACTAGTTTTTTATGGTGAACGTGAATTTAATCCACACAATATTCAACCAGAAGTCCCTGAACGAAATGTCACTAGAAAGATTCCGGTTCATGAACGACCACATGATAGTTCTACACATGCTCCAGAACTTCCTCACACTCAAGGACTGCCAAAGAGATATAGAGAATGGGTTCACAAATTGAGTCCCCATTCTTATGCTTGCGCTGCCATTTCAAGTACGCAGGATCTTCCTATTGAACCTATTGATGACTTCGCAGCCACAACTTCACCTGAGAAATTTCAATGGATCAAAGCCATGGAAAAGGAATACAGTTCATTGCTTTCGAACAAGACCTAGGAACTTGTTGCATTACCAGCAAGACACAAAACAGTGAAATGCAAGTGGGTGTATAAGTTGAAATTTGGATCTAATGGAACCATTTCCCGCTACAAAGCTCGCCCTAGTAGCAAAAGGATTCACACAAAAAACAGGCATCAACTACTCAAAAACCTTTTCTCTTGTTGCCCGCTACGACTCTATTTGCACAATTTTGTCAGTTATTACAATCCAGGATATGGACATCACATAGTTTAATGTGAAAACTGCTTTTTTTCATGGAGAATTGTAAGAAGAAATCTTTATAGACCAGCCGTTGAGGTTTGAAGACCCCATTTATCCAAACAAAGTATGCAAGCTCAAAAAGTCCAGGATAAGAATTTCATGTTTGGAACAAGAAATTCGATTCTTTTCTCACATAGTACAGTTACTACCTAGTTTAGCTGATCCTTGTATGTATTTCAGTCATGATAAACATCTAATCATTACCATCAGAATTGATGATATTGGCCTTTTGTTTTATCAACGGCAACATCTTCTCATAAGTCTACCCATTGACATATGTCTTTCAACACATACCAAGCATGGATGAAGGTGGATGCTTATGCTTCAGGTGCTCCATCTTGTACAAAACCAAAGCTTTTTGAAATGTATCTTTTGTCCCTATCCCAAATTCACAAAGAGCAATCACAATGCTTGGGAGTGAAAGAGGTCAATTATTTCCAAAGAGTTTTGTTGTTGATGAAGTGGCATGGCCCAGAAATATCATGTCCACAAGTGTGCACATACCATCTACTTCACTTTGACAGTAAGGTGGACCCATCCATTGCCAACATACCTTCAAGGTTGTGCTGCAAGTCGTGATCATTTCCGTGGAGCATCCACCATACTAGTCCATTAAGTACACAAAAAGATGGCAATCCACTGTCTAACACTACCTCTTAATAAATAGGTACCAAGAAGATCATCAGTGGGCCTATAATGCACTCAAAGGATGTTATATTGCATGTTCTAAGTTCAGCCTCATTACCAAGGTAAAGCCAAATCGGTATGGACTAATACAAAACTGAAACCAGGCCAATTCAGTTGTGACATAGAACAAGTTAGTGGCACAATTCAAAATGCAACTATTTTAAAGCTCCCTCATTTACAATCCTTAGCCTTTGACCATTTCATGGGCTTCAACATGTTGCAAGCACCTACCAACTGTTTTTTGGATCCCAGAACCTCAACTCCTGTTCTATCATACCTTCTCTACTACTGGCAATCCAGTTTGGATTCATCAGTGATGAAGGCCATGTATGCTCAGATATTTAGAAGCTCTGTGTTGAACTCTCACATTCCTGAGGCCATGCAATTCATAAAAGTGAACACAATAACATGCAGATGGTAACAGCATGACATGCAAGCAATCCACAAACTTTGCACAGAAAAACTGTGCACCAAGGAACACTTGGCACAGAATGAAAGATTAACCTGAGAGACAGACTTTCCTCAGAAGGAATTATCAGTGAGGATGGAAAGCATAGAGCATGCACGATGTAGGATGAGTGAAGATGAAATAAAGAGAGATCAGGGGCGGGAACAGCAAGCCACAACAAAGGGTCCACTAGTTCAGTTCAGTTGTAGGACTTCCCTGCATATGAATACCTCCCCTTTACAAAACTATCGCTAATTTAATTTCACCTACCACAATGTTACACCCCAGCCAGGCAATCCAGGTATTCTCTCCAAAACCCTTTAGATGAGCCAAAGACTGTACCCATTATTACACAGACTTGTAACTACAGACCATGTACACAGGTTTGAAGAGAATAAATTAGAGAAACAGGAAAGAGGAACACAACAGAACAGTGGCTCCTACCATACCAAGAGATCATTCCAGTCATCAGACTTACCTTGAAATGCATATTGCTCAGGGAGAGAACTTTGCTCGTCTTGAAACCCCCTTTCACAAGCAAGAGGGCTACATTGAACAACCCATGCAAGAGAAAGCAGCAGAACCACAAGTTGAAAGAGCAATGGTCAAAGGGACAGAGACAAAAATGGCTTCCTTCTATCTGCAGACAGAAATCCAAATACCCCTTCAAACTAGGTGAGATCAACAAACATGAACATCACTGGAGAAGAGCAGACTGAGAGTTTGTCAAGCCCACTCTTGGGAGTGAAAATACACATGGGACCCAGCCCGATGATGTTAAAACTTGATTCCTTTACAAATATTGACCAAAAGCATTTCTCATGGAAGCAACAAGGAAAAGCAGTTCAGGGTAGCCTAAACAATCTACTAAATCAGTTCAGGCAAGGTAATTGTATATTTGAGGGTTTGTCTTGTCCCTCTCAAGGTACTCACGGTCAATCAGACTTTCTATTCGCTTCTTCAAATCTGCTGGTTTGATTGGAAATTTGAGCTGCAAAATCAAAGACCCCAACTCAGATTTCTCTATAATCTCTTAAGGAGTTCGGTCAATAAAGCCTTGTAAAAACAATAAAATAGGAGAACTATCTTTGAACAAGTTGTGGCAAGTAACATCCTCCTATCAATTCCAACTGTGTACTACACAAGTCAGACATCCTACACCCTTATGTTAAACCCCCCATAGCATATTTCTCCTTTTACCACCCTAAGGATCATAGAGAAATCATGCAAGCAACATTAACCACCAATCAAAATGTTCCTGTATCAACTGAAGGAAAAGAATAACCAGAGAAGACTACAGGTGAGAAAACATTGGATAATACCTGCTGAAAGAGCTCTGTAATTAGCAAAGTATGGCTCAAAACTTTGCGTGTCTTCATTATCCGCACAATTGCAGCATCAATCTGTATAGTTCCAAACCAAGGATTTCCTTCTTAGGCATCAATTTTGCTTCGACAAATCAATCAGCTCCCTCTACCTGAAGATGATTCATATATAAAGCTGGAAAAACAATCAACAGTCCAGTTGTACCATATGGCAACACAACAAATCACTGACACAGTAAGTAGAATTTTGTTGTCAGGAAATGTAGAATTCAAAATTTTCATGTGAAACATCATTCAGAAGGAACTGCTTCAAGTCCTAGTGATGGGTAAATCTCTGCAACTGTCACAATTCTGAGAACTCATACTCATGACAATTTCTTGCATGATCAAACACAGGGGAACACAGTAATCATAGGAAATACTCAAATGCATGGTAACTGACCAACGAGTGCAATCAGCGAGTATTTCAACAGAGATATGTAAACAACATTTCTTTGGATCAAATCCAAGGAATGTTGACCTCTTAGTAAGGATCTAAGTGCATTAGTGAAGGTGCAATCATTCTCTTAGCTCTGACAAAAGTTCACCACAAGCTGACTTAACTTTCTCGTACAAGAGGTCAAAAATTTGCAAGACATTTACTCTACCTGATATTGACGATCTTGGAACACTCGCTCAGTGGTACTAGTATTCTCCTCTACTGTCTCCTTCAATTGAATAGCATTGACCTATTCAGCAGGGAAAACAATCCAAAATACTTTCAGATTCATCAAATAACCCATCATGTTTACATGCCACTTACAACAAATGAACCAACACTATGGACAAACAAGAGCAATTGGTATCCCCTTGTTTGGGGGAGACAACATGCAAGGTACCAATAGAGGGGAACTGTCAATAGTCTGAAAATAAGCCTGCAAGAAGAAGCATACACAGAAGCTAGCAATTTACCTTGATGCGGAAAAGAGGGGCAACAAAATCAACATTGAAAGTGAAGCTGTCCTCATCTTCCACATCCCTTCCTTTTGGATTCTGAACCCATAAATCAAATCCATGCTTCAATTCACACAAAGCCCATTATGCAAGCAGTCCATGATACAACCAGTGGTCTTCCATTTGCAGTGGATCAGCTCAGTCAAAGGACTATGAGAACAAGTCCACTAACGATACAAATTACTTAGTTGACAGTATAGAGAGGTTTTCAGTTATGTCTATGAGGTTGCAGTCAAAACTGCACCAAAATGGTTTGAAGTTAACCATGGTGTCACTTCCAGCAACACCAAACCTAACATGACAAAAATGAGGGTGGTGCGAACTTCATGAGTGTCATCACAAAGAATCAGACATCACCTTCATCATAAATAGCAGTGACTAATTGCCATGATTCCCCACAGAATTCATCAGCTCCCAAAGGTGGGTGTAGTTAGGTACATAATAGACTGCCAAAAATTGCTTCCTGTCATTTTTCTGGAAGCAACAGGAAAACTGGAAAACAGTCATGGTGTTTGCCAGCACAGAGACATAGCTAATCAAAAGAATCAACAGTACCCTCACTCAAGCTGCATGACAATGGTAAGCTCATTTCATTTTAGCTTGCCAAGCATACAAGCAAAGCATCTAACCCTAACCACGGCTTGACACTTGACTTCCAGAGGTGTCCGGTGGTGATACAAAATGTGATCTTCCTCACATGGCAGATCGCTCATATACAACTTGAATTTTAAGTTACAAATCAATCATAGGTCTCATATTTCAAGCTATTGGCCAAAGCAAACACAAAACATTCTTGCAGTTGCAAAACCAAACTATACGCATGTCTTACACAATTGCACCAAAAGAATGAGGACCCAAACCTTGTTCAGGATGCGAACTTTTCCGCAAGCCAGTGATTGAAGTGTTCTGCGAAGCTCTTTATCCTCAATAGCTGTGGTGTCCTTGATTTCCTGAAATGTCAGACTCTGTGCGTCATTGAAAAGCATCAGCACAACCGTCTGCACAAATCCACAACAAGTGCCACAGGAAATGTGGTTTTTAGGGGCAGCTGTCACTCAAGCCCTAGCATATTATAGTGTGATATCCTCACACATAACACAAAATGCTCCATGTCATCAACCATGCTAAAAACATGATACTTCAGGAGGGCTTCAATTCATTAAGACTACAGACTGGGCTTAGGGAAGCTCCACAATTTGGATTCAAAAGCATTTGAAATATTATTCTCAGAATTCCAAAAGCAGCAACACAGAAATGTTGGTAACCTCTGGTCCAATCTAAAAGACACTTTGAAGAGTAAACATTTTTCTTCAGGAGACCAGCTTACCATTTTGAGCCATGAAGAACTCTATGGAGCCACAGAGTCATAAGAAGTTATAAAACTGACTATTGACAACTCCAAACTTAGAGAATCTGAAATATTGGAATTCACATGGCATACAAATCATGATAACACCTGCATATTCTGGCTCAGAACACATGTCAGACAAGTCAACACTGGTGTTTAGAATATTGGGATAACACTAACTCTGGGATCTTGTAATAGACAAGGTATATACCACCACATCAATATTTGTCTAGATTACAGAAGCTGGAGAAAGCAGGGATATGAGCAACAAATGGATCATCTGCAAACCTTTTTACCAACATTAACTTATAAAGAAAAACTGAACAGGAATCGGACTTAATAAGATGATCCAAAACTCAAGCTCATAGGAGAGGTAGAAGTCAGCTAAAAGCTGCGCAATTGGTACCTCTTTATCCATGAATTGACTGCTGAAGAAATGACAGACCAAATGAGAAGAAGAAGTTTATCTAACAGGTAATCTAGCCAAGAAGAAAACACTGGAGTATTGCTATCTTGAAGCTTTGGAGAGAGTCCACAGACTTTTATCTCCACAAAGGCTGAACTCTGAACCAAAAGAGAATTGAAACAATGGGACTTGCACAACCTATGAAGAATCCTAATTACTAGAACATTTCTATCTAGCTTTCAAATCTGATAGATTGAACTTGGCATAAAGAGTTGAAAAATTAAAGGGTTGCAACACAAGGAAAGAAGATTTTCTGGTACTTTTAAGGACCCAACTGCAAATCAAACTTCTTGCAACTTAGCAAACCACAGGTCATCAACCACTAGCAGGATAGCTTTGTAGAAGGAGCTTAACCACTGAGAAACCTCTGATAGAGAAATAGAACTAGCCATAAATCTAGGCTTCCTGGGTTTTTTTGGAACCTCCAAGCTCACCAAAGGAAGGACAATGGCCACACTTTGCTTTAGACTAATTAGCAGCATCAAAAGTACTATGAAGACTTAAAACTTCAGATTGATACAAACTAGACTTCACATAAGTGCCTTCAAGAGAATTAATCTCATTGAAAACTGTGGCAACAAAATGCTTCTTACATGATGCTTACATAGTGTTCTTTACAGACAACACAAAGTTACTACTACATTTACCCATGAAGTAAACACTAAAAAAGAAAGCTGGAATCTGTTAAGGTGTTTTGACAAACACAAGAGAAAAGAACTGAGGGGCCATGATGGTTAAGTGACAGATATTGGATGTTCAACTAAGGACCTTTGATTTCCATTCACTCAAGATTCCATGCACCCCTAGGATTTCTTCTTGGTTAAGAAATTTTTTGTTAAGACCATTAGAACTAGCCTCTTGAAGATACAAACCATTCAGAAAAGACAACCTAAACCCAGTACTTCTAGGAAAGGCCTTAAAGATCAATTAGGTCTTCAAAGAATGTCTAGGTTATGTCTAGGTTGGTGGAACTTACATGACCAAAATGAGGCCTAATAAAACTTTGGAAATTGGACCAAGTTGAATCACTACTCAAAATCTTCTGGACTTCCAAGAGGCGCAAACTCTTCGCAAAATCTCTGTAACTAAACAAATCTCCTAAAAATTTCACATTCTTACAAGCTACTAGGGGAGGAGATCACAACAGAGGATACCAAAATCTTCTAAGGTTTGGAGGAAGACACTCCATGATTGCATGACTAACCCGATTGCCAGTGATAGGTGCACTGCAGGCTCTATCCATTATAGGGCCCTCATTGGCAACAGGATGACTTACCCCAGAAGATTAAAGAAAAGTTACCTGGAAAAGAGAAACGGAAAGCTCCTTTTTCCCCTTTGGAAAATTGGCCTTGAGAACACAATAGCCCAGAGAATTTTGCCACATCAAGCGCCGACCACTATGCTTACTCAAGTAGAATTCCTTGAAGATGTCCTGTGTTCCAGAGACCAAAAATTTGGGGCATATAGTCAGCAATCTAAATTGCTCACAATCACATCCTCCCACAGGCATTACTACATATGTTAACATCTTGTGACCTTCTCTACCATTCAAGGTTGAAAGATCAACTGCAAAAGACAGAACATATCCAACCATAACCTAGTCTATGTTGATATTGCAAAAACTATAGACTAGGAAAATGTGGGAAATCACCTGGTACACATTCAACTCAAGTGGCACACGAACCTCCATGGGTGGATATGTTGGCCAATAGCTGCACCCAATCCAAACAAACATCTGTGAATGAAAACTCATGATCCAGTTGTGAATGCCCATACCAAGGTTCACCAACCATCATAACTGTCTAGATGTGAGAGATTCAATAACATGTAATTTTTTTTGAATGCACAAACCCCTACAACATCAGAATATTTTGAGCTACCGGTAAGTCTTAGCTGACATTACATGCCCTTGTGTTCTATGAAACTTAACTCCTCTCTGCCTTCTGTCCATAACTTCTATTTCTAAAGTCCACAGTTACTTCCTCACAAGAGTTCACCTTGCAGGTAAATAATCATTCAGTCCTTGTGTGGTAAATTGGGATTGCATGTTTAGAGAACACTCCTCTCACAGTCAAGTGCAATGCATTGACTCCCATCAAGATATTACAGTCATCCACAAGTGTACATATGAAAACCTTACATGATAAAACAAGGAATGAAGACAGACAATAATACCCTGTGGTAAGAACATGGACATTTAGCTCAATTCCTGAAGGAAGCTTTGTTCGAGCCTGAGCTGATTGCCGGAATGATTCATTTATCTCTCTCGATAGCTCAATGTCCTGTATCAAGGAGGTGGTTGGGTCATATCTAAGAGATTCAGATGAGATAATACATACTGCATTGCCATGACTACAACGAGGGGGGGTGCGCCTGGTAACACTAACAATCCCAATGACCACTTTCTTGTGATGACAACATGAACGTCATATGAAATGTTTAAGAAATCACTAGACATGTTCAAAGGATACTCTCCAAAAACTTCCACACCAACAAAAACAGTAGAACCAAACTACCCCATCATCAATTCAGGCCATGATTCTGACCTTGAACATGCCTTCCAGCTTATTGGTGAACTGGCTCCCACACTCTGTCTTAAGCTGCCTCCAGACATATCCAAAACAAAAACCAAGAGAATCAACATAAATAGCTGCACTGTGCAAGCAAGCAACTACATGAATACTGCTCTCCTAAAGAAAGGAA
>Ga0209208_10012293_pt1 | contig 10856 bp, 9 predicted proteins | sample S1TSphfallax_3_FD_187694 | JGI IMG/M metagenome (GOLD analysis project Ga0209208, IMG submission 187694) | Host-associated microbial communities from peat moss isolated from Minnesota, USA - S1T2_Fd - Sphagnum fallax MG (SPAdes) (version 2) | ecosystem: Host-associated > Plants > Peat moss >... | reverse complement strand
CGGCTTTCAGGAACACAAAGTCTGCATATCGGGTTGCCCAATCCTGGTATCGATTGTCCAAGTCTAGTTGCCAGGGCAACGAAGATCCGTAGATTGCGAGCACAAGCTGCCACCAAACCAAACCAAACCAATCCAAAAAAAAATCCCCAAAAGTCAGGCGCTCATCATCATCACTGCTCGTCCCGTATCGATCAAAAATCAATAAGCCAGATTCACAGAAAACCATTGAAAGAGGAACTAGATCGACCAGCACTAGGTGCTAGCCAGCAGCAAGCAACCCAACCCATGATGACTTACCACTTTATCTTTACTGACAGCCCGCACCGCAAGCAAATCCTCCCAAGTAGCAATGCTGTTCACAGCACCAACAGACAACTCTACACCTGTGGAGAGCATCAATGCACCAGCAGAACTTGAAGCAGCAGCAACAGCAGCAGGATGAGCATAGACATTGATCAGAGAAACACAACAGATCACAAGCTGCAAGAGCAAAACACAAACCAGCTGCACCGAAGACAAAGCCATGATGCAGATTTCCAGCACCCAATAATATTACAATTGCAGCAGCAGCAGCTGCTGTTGGTATATCTAGTGATCTTTCAAACTTGAGTGTACTGATCTTTCTTTGTACCAGAGAATTCTGAGTTATGTTCCCAGGCAGTGAGTGTCAAGTTTGTAGACTAGGGAACTGGGACTCTAGGTTTTGTGATGGAGGTGGAAAAGTACAAGAATCAGCAGTTGCTAAGCTAGCTAGCTAGCTAGCTATCTAACTAACTAGCTTCTACAACACGGACTCTTCATGGGACTGTGAATTATTAATAGCTGATTTCCAACTGGGTTTGCACCAAGTACTTAATCACAATTCTATTAACAAACAGCTACATGCTATCTTGATTTTAGAGATGGGTATGTACATCTAGTATGCCTATCTAGATCTAGAAATTTATGGGTATTTCTAATATAGATAGCATGCTCTCTAGATTTAGAGATGGGTATGTACATAGTATGCTATCTAGATCTAGAGATGGGTAGGTACATAGTATGCCTATGTAGATCTAGAGATGGGTATGTACATAGTATGCCTATCTTGATCTAGAGATGGGTATGTGCATAGTATGACTATCTAGATCTAGAAATGGGTCTGTACATAGTATGCCTATCTAAATCTAGAGATGTGTATTAATACAGAATATAGTACTATGCTATCTAGACCTAGAATTGGCTATTCATATACATCTAGCAAAATGCTATCTAGATCTAGAAGTGGGTAACCATATAGATACTAGTGCTATTGAGAGATCTAGAGATGCGTAAATGTAGATTGCATGCTATCTAGATCTAGAAATGGGAATAGCTAAAACCCTAAACCCATAATTAAAACTCTAGAGCTAGAGGGTTTTATTATTATTATTATTAGGTAGCTAGCTGGTCGTGGCAGTTTTAGGTAGCCCTTTCTTAGAAGCTTAGTGGGTGTTTGTTGGTGTGTACATTAAGAATATAGATATGACCGTTTTGTGCTCTTTACTTTAAATTAGAACGAGCATTGGATTCTTTGGCCATTTTTATAGGTATCTGCTTGAGCCTTGAGGGATGATTCTTATCATTAGTTATCTTGTTTTTTTGCTTTTACTCTCTCTTTTTTCCTTTCAAGAAATTATTCTTTATTTTCTTTCAGATCATTCTTGTCATCGTGTTTATGCCCGGGGAAACTTTGTACAGAGACCCCAGGTGTGCATAGATCCAGATAATTAGTACTTAGTATAAACTGCCGCTCACAGATGATCTATTGCAAGGCTTTGGATGATTTGGTTGAATACATTAGTACATTTTGTATGGTAGTTGAGGACCATGATGGTTATATGAATCTTGGGGTGATCCTGGAACATATGGTATCCTATGCAATGGTGGGCAATTTTCTTGTCATTCATATGTGAATTTGAGGGATCAAACACTGGACTTGGGGGCATCTCTGGGAATTAAGGTTCTAAGTTCAAACTAGTGTTGGGCTATGCTCACTTTTCGGAGAATCATTGATTTCGATTCTTAAACAAGCTTTGAAGAATTGGCCTGATTCTTTAACAAGCCTTTCTTTAACTTCAAGTGAACTGACTAGGGTTTTTTTTTTTTTGAGGGAAAAATAAGTCAGTTCTAAAAAGTGCAAGCTCTCACAAATCTAATAACCATCAGTGCTCACAAGCCAGTTATCAAAGTTCAATTTTTTACTTAACAATTTTTTATTATTATCAAAGTTTTAAAATTTTGCCAAAATAATTGAAATAGTTAGCCAAATCACAACCCTAGCTAAAAATATGAAACCCATAGCCTAGAAATGTAAAACTTAGCCTAAAAATCTAAACCTAAACCTTACCCAGCACCCTAGATCCTAAACCTTACCTATTACTTAGCTTGAACCCTTAGACCTGTATGCCTGAGAACCGTATCTTGCAACCCTCCAATATACCCTCCAATACACTGCCTGAGTATCAACTTTTTGAAAGTTCTCTAAAGGGGTCAATGCTCACTCTAGAGAGAACCGGTGGGGCAAATCTCGTCCCAAGTATCACCGAGGGATGTTACCTATCAATTTTCATGGTGAGAACCAACTCACGAAACCTCCAGTTGGCTCTCACCTATTTTTTTGATACCCACCCAACACTAGTTCAAACTTTGAATCGATACATTGGGCAAGTACATTGATTTTTACATATCAACCAATTAAAGGTAAATTTTACAAGATTTTTAAAAATATATCAGCCTAGTAAAAGGTATATGGGCTTCAAAAATTTAGCCAACATAATAAGGGTAAGAGTATGTAATTAGCTTTACAAAAACTTTGATATGGGTAAAGGTAAATGACAAGCATTTATCTTGTTCACAAGGTGTTAAGCTGGGTAGAGATAAATTTCCATCATCTCGGTTACCCTATGTATACCATGTGGGTATAAATAAACAAGGGTAGATAAAAATATTAACACAAGACTTGTTATGGAACATTTCAAAGTGAAAATAGACTATTACTTGGCATTGCAAACATGAGTTCACGCAAAATTCCAAACATCTATGAATCAAAAAAATTAGCATAATTAGAATGGAACCAATCTTGGTAGCCTAAAGTATACATTCATTGGTGTAAGTATTAAATTTCATGGAAAATAAAATATCAAATCACCATACTAATATTTGAAAAAAGCCTATACTTGCCCCCAACACTTGTTGAAACCAAGTAAATAATTTTTGAAGATGATGTTTTCAGTTTCCAAACCTTTGTGGAAAGTTTATTCATGCCAACTTGGAAATGTAAATGATGAATACTAGTGAAAGCCTAAATTCATTATACTATTCTTGCCTAGCTTTAATGGTATGATATGGTTCATCATTTGCATAACAACAAAGGCATATATTATGGTGGTATTCATTACATCAACAACAATATTCATTACATCAATTGACAAGGGGCATGTACAATTGGGCCAGTATCACAAGGAACATCACTCCCTCAATTTGTTATACTTCTCAAACTTCAGGACCATGAAGAAGGACACATTTAAGAAAAGTTTTTCACTACAAATACAATCCACACTTTGTCTTGTAATATTAAATTTAAAATTAAATTAAATCAACAAAAAATATTATGGTGTACAATAGATTCTTGTCCCATTATCATTCTAGTCAATACAAGGACAAAAACCAAAAGAGATTATGTGTGTACAATTGCGGAATCTTTAAACCCACAATTTGTATACCTAATCAACACATGAAAGAAGAATTTTTGAGTTCAAATCCTAAGTCAGATACATACTAAGATTGTAGTGCGGTAGTGGCAAGTTCAGCTGTTTGGTACCAAATATTTCATATATTCTCTCCTAAGATTCTAGCTAATCAAATTAAGAAATTATTAGTTTTATTTGTTGCATAAATACATCTTAATAATTTCTCAAAAATACTGAATTTTTTTCTCATAATTATTTAATGTCAAACTTGCTAGGTTACTATGGTATGGATTATGCCATACCTTACCTTGTGGAAGTATTAATTGTATCTAGTAAGGGGAATGAAGTTGTCAATGTTTTTAATAAGTACAACATGGAAAGTAGTAAAAGAATGAATCTCTCTAATACAAACCTTATTGTTGACATTCTTGATTTGGTATGCACATCTTTTTATTCAATTCTTTCAATGGGTTCTGTCAAGTTTACCTTTCATTAGGATGTGCAATAGGACATGACCCAAAAGATTGCAGCTTGTGTGGCCTCAAAGGAATATATAAGAGAAAATGTCAAGGTTGGTCACATGGACCATATGAAATATCCTTAGGGCATACCCAATGTAAGATGACAATCCTTGGAGTTGAAATTCTATTTCATTGCAAAGTATGTCCCAGTTAGTAATTGCAAGATTGATCTTGTAAAATATGGATATGTCAATGTTTCACGGAATGCAACATGAAAGGTGTGTGCAAGTTTTTAGCATACCTTTATGATAATGTTCTTGGTTGTTGTGGACAAATTTCTTTGTAGGAAACGCCATTAAGTACCACTCTAGCCATAGCCTATTGTGGGCAATTTGTCAATGCTTTGAAAATCTCCACACAAGGCAAGTTGAGCTAAACAATATGGGCTTATGATGTATTTCCATCTTCATTCCATTAACACTCTAGTTACATCTTCTCCTAATAGCCATGAAAACTGCAATGATATGTTCCAACATTGTCAATCATGTGACTTTCATTTGAAATTTTGGCCAATAAACAAAGTATGGAGTAAGAGGGGGGACGGGATTGTAAGTGGTAGTTCTTAAATATTGTGACACATTCAAAGGATTTGTGTGAAAGAGTTTTTTTTATGATGAAAATAATTTAATTATTCCAACTCATCAAAACAAAAAAAAATCAAGGCCATTTACATGGAAACCCAAGCAAGCAAAGTGGTGGATCACAATCTCAAGTTATTAACAACTTCCATGAATCTTATCACTCAAATGTTGTTAGAAAAAAGGTGTTTGAAACCTATTAGTGTTTTCAATGTTTTAAAAATGTACAAAACAATGTTGGGAATTACAAGCACTATATTTTGATCACCAAAGTTGTGATTTGATATTATGGGTTGTATTTGATATTATTGGTTTCAATTTTGGAACTTTCAAATGGTAAGTTCATGTATGAACATCATATTTTAGTTATGAAAATCATCAATTATAATCACACACAATCTAATTCATTTTTGTCACATAGCTATTGTGGAACTCAATCTAGTTAAGAGGGAATATCATGGTTCAAAAAGATTGTTGATGGATATGTATATTGATATGATGCTTTCAATGTTATTGAGTACATCCCCTATTTGAAGTAGGTGACCATGCTTCAAGGGATTGACATCTCTTTACAATTGTTGCACAATCACATGTCCCAATTTGTTACAACAATAACCAACAAACCCAAAACATTTGTATTTACTCCAAATTTAGATAAATATGTGACTAAAAACTTCATGGATGTTCTCCTTATAATGCCTTGAGAAGATGGGATTCAACAATTCAAGCTATTATGATTGTGAATTGAGATTATAAGTGACAAAACCCATATTTACATATTGAGTAGTTATTTTTGTGTGTTTAGTAATATTTTCACATTAAGTTTTGTATTGGCCCATGTTTTTGATGTATTATACATCAAAAGTTAATAACTAAAGGCTGATATGTGTGATTTCTACACATGATATATGTTTATTGGAGGAATAGGCACTCAACTACTATGGACCAATTTTATTTCATAACATGTTTTTGTTAACATATATTGTTGTTGTTGTTTAACATAATGTTCGTGAATACTTTTCATTATCATAGATATGGCTCCAGTCAACCTTTTTTTTACTCACAATTTTTTGCTGAAAGCAATTTTAAATCAAAAAATTTAAAATGAAGTGAATTTGGAGGGTTTTCCATTGCCAAAAGTGAGGGGAAAAAAATGTTAAACTCAATATTTGGTTTTCAATGTGCAACCGTAAATATAGAAGATTGATTACAAATTTAGTATTTCATCTACTTTATAACTAGATTTGGCGAAATATTCTTAAGGATGATTGCCATGTTTTATATGTCTTCCTATAAATGATCAATCCTAAGTTAGGCTACATCAAAAAATTCCTATAAATGATCAATCCTAAGTTAGGCTACATTAAAAAATTCCTAAAAAGAACATTGGTTTCAATCACCATACTTTGTGCTCTTGTAAATACAAGATCTCTAACATTGGAATGGGCAATGGTAGAGCTTTTGCTAACACCTTAAAATTATGAAACATTCAAAGAAATATGATTCCACTTGAATTGAATTGAGTTTTAAAGCAACTTGTCTTTCAAAGAAGAATAAATGCATGGAGAAGCTAGACTCTCTTTTATTCACATTGCTTTAGTTCAACGGTTTATGATGCTCCTATTTTAGTTATGATTTTGCAAGCAACACTTTGAACTTGCAAAAGACACAAAGTGTACGATTACTTTTTTATAAGAAGTGACATGAGTTCATAAGAAGGGATTTGTTAATTACTTTGGAAATAAATTTCATAAGCATTCAAAAATTTAATTAACCGCACAAAAATCTAATCTTGAGAATATTTATGAAACAAATGTTTAGCATAATAAAATTAAACGAAGTTGTTCCTTATTAAATTTACATATTAATCATCTATCAAAATTTTGCCACATGCATAAATCATCAAATAAACATACACACACACACGCACGCACATATAAATATATTAACAATTTTTCCCAATTTTAATTAGGTAACAAAATAACACCCTCCAAACGTAGGGCTACTCTAGAAAATACAAAGAGGAAGGATCCCTAACATTATGAACTGGACAATAGTGGCTTCATGGATGAAATATCCCCGAGTAGCTTCACATTATCAACTCTAGTACAGTGCCTTCATGGATGTGAAACCACCTCCCTCTGAGGTCCTCCTCCTTCCCGGCTCTTCACGGTTTGCTGCAGATGCGCATGGAGCTCGCGGACGGAGAGCTTGCACGCACCCGCATCGAATGTTTGCGCCTTGTGGGTCGTGGCTACAGAAGGTAATGGAGCTTTTCCCTTCTTCTTATGGGAGCATTTTTTTCCAAAAGAGAATTATTTAAACGATTTAGTAAAGAATCAGCCCTGTTTTTTTTTACTTGACGCTCTCAAGCTCTGAAGGTCTCTCTCTGGGTAGTTAGGTATGTAATTGAGCTCTTTCATTTGATTGGGTTTTTTCCTTTCCTTATTTTGATCTCCGATCTCGCTTTTTTCATCAAAATCTGGCCTTTTTTCCTCGTGAGATTTGAGCATGAATTTTAAGTTTAAGAGTCTGAACAATCTGAATTTTGCTTTATGATAAAGTAAGAACTCCTGTGCTCGTTTTGCCTGTCAGTTTTTTCTGACATTGATTTCTTATGGGTGCTCTCCAGAATAGGAAATCTTGTGACATCTGATTGAGGTTCTTCTTCTTCTTCTTCTTCTTGCTGATGATTTTTCCCTCTCCTTGGGTTTTGCAGTAGAAGGAGCCATGAGGATGTTGGAGGTTCTTCTGGTATTTTGTTTGTTTCAAGGGGGAAGAGCAGCAGAAGTGGATGACTTGCCAGGATGGATGGGGGAAGTGCAGTCTACGGAGAAGAAGGTAGAGAGCTCTGGAAGGATAGCACAGGTGGGAAGTAATTTCTTCGACCCCACATCAGTGATCCAGATCTCATGGAAACCCCGGGCTTTTCTAGCCAAACAATTTCTCACAGATTTTGAGTGCAATCACATGATTCACCTTGCAAAAGACAAGCTGGAGGAATCCATGGTTGCAGACAATGAATCTGGCAAGAGTGTGAAGAGTGAAATCCGGACAAGCTCGGGAATGTTTTTGATGAAAGGACAAGATGAAGTGGTTTCACGAATTGAGGATCGAATTGCAACCTGGACTTTCTTGCCAAAGGAAAATGGAGAGGCAATGCAAGTCCTGAGGTATCAACATGGACAAAAGTATGAGCCACATTTTGATTACTTCCAAGACAAGAATAACCAAGCTCTTGGAGGTCACAGAATTGCGACTGTGTTGATGTACCTCTCGGATGTCATCAAAGGAGGTGAGACTGTCTTTCCATCCGCTGAAGAGGAAGACAAAGATGGAGGACTCATCAAGGATGATTCATGGTCTGATTGTGGGAAAAGAGGATTAGGTGTGAAGCCCATGAAGGGTGATGCATTGCTTTTCTTCAGCTTACATCCTTCAGCTGAACCAGATCCAATGAGCTTGCATACGGGCTGTCCTGTGATAGAAGGCGAGAAATGGTCTGCCACAAAGTGGATCCATGTTGCATCATTCGAGAAGCAGAGACCGAAAAGCAGTGGTTGTGTGAATGAGAATGATAAGTGTGAGGAATGGGCAGCTTATGGTGAGTGCAAGAAGAATCCTGCCTACATGGTTGGCACTCCAGATTGGCCTGGTGCATGCCGTAAAGCTTGCAAATTATGCTAGATAGGGTATATATATATGTGCATCTTTTTGTTTGAGATCGACACTAGGTTAAAAGTATTAGGGCTTTTAGTAGGGTTTGGTGTTCCAACAATTGTACTGTTAGCATGATAATTGAAGCCTTTTACATGAGGGTTCTGTCCTCCAATGATTGCACTGTTAGCATGATAGTCCAAGCTTTTTTAGGGTTTTTTGCTCCAACAGTTGCACTGGTAGAATGAAAGTTGAAGCTTTTTTTTAGGGTTTTTTGTTTCAACAGTTGCATTGTTAGCATGATAGTCGAAGTTTTTGCATTAGCATTAGGTGCTCCAACAATTGCACTCTTAGCATGATGGTTGAAGCTTTCTATTAGGATTTGTTGCTCCAACAGTTGCACTGTTAGCATGATAGTAATTGATGCTTTTTATTAGGGTTTGGTGCTCCAACAGTTGCACTATTAGCATGATAGCAGTTGAAGCTTTTTATTAGGGTTTGGTGCTCCAACAATCACACATTTTTTAGCATGACAATTGAAGCCTTTCTCCGTGAAGCTCAAGAATGGTAAAATGCCCGGTACTGGGGATTGGAATTGGGAGGTATTGGCCAGTATATTTGTGAATGGAAGAAAAATCCTCCCGCATGTGCATCACTCTGGTATCACTCCAGATCAGTGAGTGCTACTCCCCTCTCTTCTCTTCATGAATTTGTTTTTGACGTAATCAATTTCCAGGTTATACCAGGCGAGTGAAGGATGGACTACTTTATGCATGACCTGCAGAACTATGAGGTGTGTGTTGTATATTATGTTGATGGTGGATTTCCTTTGAGAGAGAGAGACAGAGATAGAGCATTGACATTCTTGTCTTACTTGTTGAGCAAGGTTTCTGCTTTCTGTGCTTGCCCCTTTTGCCTCTACCTATTTTCTTTGTTTTTGAACAACCAACCCGATCTTGGTATTGGGTTTAGGGTTTCTGAACTGTACATCATCAACCTGGGCCCGTTTGACACTAATTATATTATTTTCAGAAATGTTGAAGTTTTCAACAATTTTTTTTTTTTTTCCAGAAATATTATGTATTTGAAGGAAAATTAGGAATCTGATAGAGAGTATTTGGGAATATATTTTTTGTCGAAATGGAATCCTCAAATGGAATCCTCAATTATTCAACAAACATGTGTTGAAGTGGCCAATAATACTATGGTATTATTGTGTGCACCTTTTTTGTCCAAGGAAATACTAGCCTAACAAGTTACAATACCTCTCCAAATAGCAATATTTTTGTCAAGTTGGTTTTTCAATACCGTAGTACCTTGGCCATTTCAACACATGTCCATTGGATAATTAACTAATTTTTGAAAAATTCATTTCAACACATGGAATATTCCTAAATATTCACTCTTTTTCTTCACAATATTTTTTGATTTGGAAGAAATGTTTTTTGAAAATTTCAACATTTCTGAAAATAATATAATTAGTGTCAAATTGGCCAAGGTACTTAGGGTATGTATGTGTGTGCACTGTGTAGAATAGGTCTATTTTTATGTGAGGATTTTTAAAAGATGATGTTTTGGCTTGTGTTGAAACTTGAGATTAGTTCTAGAGTTATGATATCTTGAAGGATTTTGATTTATTTTAAAGGATTTTTTTGAAGATTAGATTTTGTTTTTGCATGGTGAAATACTATTTGAGTTTCCATAATTCTTCTTCTTTTGCCTTAAGATAATACATTTTAATGTAAATGGCAAGGCAGGCCAGAGTGTAACTCTCACACCCCTTGTTTAGAAATAGGTTAATTTCTTGGAAAGAAAATTGGAAGGCTAACAAACTCATGACTTTTATGAAGGGGATGTTTATATTTACTCTAGAGTTGCTCACATTTAATGGGAAAGAAATATCATGTGGTCACTAGCTTGGAAAGCAAAGGGACCAAATGTAGCAAAAGCTTATAACCCCATACTCCAAGCCTTGCTGAACATTTCATGATATTGCATATCATGTTCATTTAGTGCAAATGTTAGATCATGAAATTGAAACAATTCTCTTCCAACATTGCCACCAATTTCATCTCTCGCCTCTTATATTTACACTACTTATTTATCTTTGCATTAATTAGATGATGGGTGCCTCCCAATGACGCGCTCCCAAGTCACGGGGTGAGACCAAGTTGAAGGTCTCACAAAGTCAAGTTGCGGAATCGAAACTTGGTAGCACGCTCCCGGCTTCCAACTCTAGAAAGGGGTAGAGGGTCGAGTTGGGAGCCCCGGGATTAGACTAGGAAGAGATCAAGCTTTTAGATTACACAAACCTACATCACAAACCAACACGAGTTAGTTAGAATCCATTCTGGGTCCTTTTTGGTGTAGGGACAAGCCACGGGCACTCG
>Ga0209208_10012290_pt1 | contig 10859 bp, 8 predicted proteins | sample S1TSphfallax_3_FD_187694 | JGI IMG/M metagenome (GOLD analysis project Ga0209208, IMG submission 187694) | Host-associated microbial communities from peat moss isolated from Minnesota, USA - S1T2_Fd - Sphagnum fallax MG (SPAdes) (version 2) | ecosystem: Host-associated > Plants > Peat moss >... | reverse complement strand
CCTGCAAGACAGACGGACAGACGGACCCTGCCCTGCCCCCTGCCCCGCCCTGCCCTGTCTGGCCGCCCGTTTTTCTGAATCCCGGGACCTGTTTTCCGAATCCCGTTTTCTGAATCCGACTGTCCGGGCCGAATCCAGTTTTTCGAATCCGACTGTCCAGGCCGATTCCACCACATCAATTAAAACGCGAAACCGTTGTCAGACAGACAGACGGACAGACACCATCTTAACTTTAATATATAAGATTTTAAAGGAGCTATATTGTTTGGCCCATTAGCAAAAAATTTGGAACATTGGGCATGCCCGCAATAGAAGCACCTCTTTGGACCCCCAGTTGCAAAATACAAACAAATGTGCACACCGGGGGAGTTGAACTTTGGGCAAACCATTGGGATAAAACCCAGGTGCTATTGGGAACATCTTGGGGAACGCATCTGAGAATACTTTGAGAACTTGAGAACACATTGAGAACAAGGAAAAAGAAAAAGAAATCCTCCCCCCCAAAAGAAAAAAACTGGATCGTTCATGAGTGCATGCTGAGCCTTTCCATTGGCTGCATGAAATTTCTATTTCCAAAACTGCTGGTCACCATTTTTGGCCTGAGCTAATGGCAGGGGCAGAACTAGCCCTTGTTAAGGCAGCCTGCATGTTTGTCTAGTTTGCAATTTTATGACCAATAATGTAAAATTTATTGAATTTAGAATGATTTTTGTCTTTGAAAATTAATTAAAAGTGGAAAAATAAATTTTTCACAATTGGGTTTGTTAAGACCCCTGAAGTTGCCCAGAATAGTCTTGGGATGGTGATTTTCTAGGAGGTTTAATATACTTGAGACCACCAGCAGAGGGACCCACTAATTAGGATGGAATTCACTTGACTTTACCCCTTTGCAAACGCCATCACCCTTGCTTATGTTCCAATGTATAATTCTAGTGATAGATTCATTGAAACTGGTTTAGGGAGGACAACCATAGGATTTCATAGTGTTTTGTCCTATGTAATTCCAGCCAAAACTCCCAAGTAAAAAGGCATGGAAAGGTGTTTTTTGGATTTGTGTCTTTTTAAATATTTTTTCAACATTATATTGATGACAGATTTTCCATACCTTTTTCATCAATTTGCATCTCTCTTTTTTTAATCAATTCAAACCCCAATCAATGTATTTCAATTCAATTTGACTATTCATATTTTTATTGTTTCAATTCTTAATTTTATTTTGTTCAATGCCATGTGTGGAGTTGAAGTTCTTTAGACAAATATGAGAACATGTTGAATACAAAAAAATGTTAAATAAAATTTGACACTTTGAATTCAAATTGGATGTGTGAGTGTGTATCTTACATGTTTATTAGATTTATTAAGAAATCAAGATCCATAAATTAAGATTTTCAATAACTACACATATGGTATTGGGTGATCAAGTCACACAACGACATGCAATCATCACTTAATGATCTATATGGATACACATGTAAACAATAATATCATGCAAGCAATAGTAATTTTTAATGTCAAATTTGTGTGTTGTTATAATGAGTGCTTATTCACATGATTGATAATTGCTCCTGACATATTATAAAGAAACATTTTTCTCTTGATGGCCATCAATCATTCTCAAAAGAGCCTTTTGGTTGTTGAAATGATTTAACGTTTGCAAGCTCTTTTTGGGCCTATCTCAAAGCTTCAGGGTTCTAAAATTTGCCTTAGCGGAGCATAGTTTTTTTGAAATTTCAAGCTCAAACTTGCAAGATTCTTGAATGGTTTTTTGCAATTTTTTTATTGGTTTCGTTGGTATATGGTTTGATTACCAGAGCATGGTTTTGTTGGTAGCATATGAAATAGTATTAGATGAACATGGATGGATTAGAAAAATTGTTAATTAGTTGTAGTCTAAATCATATAGATTGTTCCATCAATGGATAATGTTTTCCATTCATGCTACATATCAACTGAAAGTTTCATTGTTGGCCATTTGGAATTCATGATTAATTATTATGAAGAGTAAACATATATGATGGGTCAAATTTTATTTGCTATATATATTGTAGTTTGTTATACCTTGCAAACTTTCATGTAATAGTAGTTATGGGATTCAAATGTCAAGTCTTAAAGCACTACATAGAATGTCACCATTCATTCGAGTCAAATATTATTTAAAAAATTGTTAAGAGTTTTTTCGTCATATCAATAAATGTCAAAATTGAAGACAAAATGTCTGTGAACACTTATTCTCATACACTAAATTAGTTTTAAAGTACAATGTTTTTTCAATATAAATTATACTTGAATAATGTGAACATGGAGGATATGACTCATGAACAATGTGTTTTAGTTTATTTGAATGGAAAGTCAGCATGTGTAACAACTCCCAAGCAAAAGTCAAATATATTTTAAATAAAAAACTTTAATTAACATAAAAATTGACGTTTTCCCAAACCTAAAATGAGATTTTCCATAGACTTAAATCATGAAACCACCATTGTGCTTTTTGTGGGAATGAACCGGAAGCTCCTGAAGATTAGGTTTTCAAAATCTCATGTGAGGTTCAATTCCATCACACAAACAACAAACTTTTAATCTTCTACAAATTTTAATTGCAGCATCCGATTATATTCTGCAAATGAACCACAATCTGTCATTGGCTCCTGAGCTGCCATCAAGTATCTGTATGCATGGTCTGAGCTTGTGGACTATGAAGTAAGTGAGCCCACCCTTCACATTCTTTCTCTGGGATATTCAAATTCTTCCATCCTTGAGATCAGTAATTTATGCCTGCTGTTGTCAATTCTCAGAGCTCAATCAGCAAACCTGGGAAACAAACCTGGGAAGGAGAAGCTCTGCCCCACCAGGTAGAGTAAGTTAAAAGGGACTGTGACCTGAACCTGTGTCAGCAAGTTCAGTTGTGTGACTAAGCCCTAATCTGATGAAGCCCTAAACAAATGAATGACTGCTGCGCTGGATGTGGCTGGTGGAAAACGTCAATGTAAGGGATGGTTGACGATGATGAACATATTCAAGGAGCCATATTTTGCCTCTTGATGTTTATCTCTTTTTCTTGTGCTTTTTGTTGTTTGTAGGTTATGACATTTGGTTTGTTGTTCTTCATGGAGTGCCGGTGCCCAGATCAAGTATTGGTGATGGAGTGTTGCTTCCAAGATTTCCTTTTATGTTGGAGATGAGGATGGTGTGGAATGGCTGATGAGGCATTTTGGTGGTGAAAGAATATAAATTCAAGAAGACGCAGAAAGCTAAGCATGCTTTTGATTCCAACTCTTTGTGGATTTTTGTGTTTTTGAATTTGCTATGTGAGTTTTGGGAAGAATGCCTGAGCTCAATTATGTGTAAGTTCTGCCCATTAGCTTCATGAATTCCGCCACGCTGAAGTTAGGGAGCAGAACACTAGATGTTACTGAGTCAGTAGGGATCTAAAGCGGAAATGATGAAAGGCTCAAGGGGGATCAATAGGGCTGGTCATTGTGGTATATCTGGCTCAAATCTAATATGCTTGGCATTTCTGTTGGGACATGGGAAAATTGAGTACCTGATTACTGGGGGGCTCTGAGGAATTTCTCTGTAGTGGGAAGTTCCTGGGAAAGTTTGAAGAGATCCCTGCAGGAATAGCTTGTCCACTTTTTCTCCATCTCCAGAAGCAAGCTCTCCGCCAGGTTTGGGTTTTTCACTCTTTGTATTCTTCATTAGTTGTTGGGATATCCACATTTGTTGGCCATGATAGCCGACAGAGAGAGTATCTGGAGTGAGCTGATCCATTAAAGGTCCTTAGGTTTATTTCTGCCACAATATTATAGATGGATTCCTGTATGTATACCTAACGTCTTGCTGTGTAAATCCATGTTATTATAACCTGCAATACTTTGTGTGCATACAACTTGTGTGTACCTCCTTTTTTGGTGACAGGACATCACCTCAAGCCAGGAAGGCATGATTTGCATCAAGCTGGGAAGGATTTGGAGAGCTGCACAATCTGCTGAGTGATAATAGTCCAACCTCTCCATTATAAATTTCAAGACTGCCTGTCAATCAGCAACATTATCCTAGCTATTCTCCAACCTTTTTCAACAAATTAAGCTAAGCATGTTTGGAGATAGAACTTGAGATATAAGCACACACAAGATACCAGAATATAGTGTTGCTCTGCCCATCCAGTGCAGTGGCAACTTATGGCATCATAAATGATGGCTAAGGAAATTTGGCGATATAATCTACACCCTAGGATATACAAACTAAAGACCAGGTTGTTTTCTTGCACACAATTGATTCTGAGATACAGGCAAACATCATCAATTGGAGACCATGTGTTGTGGTTTGACATAATATTTACCAAAGTGCCTAGAGAGTGTGGAGAGTTTGTTTGGAACTCTTGTAGTACTCATCCACCGTAAGTGGTACTGCACCACCATAGTAGTCAATGAGGAAAATGTCCAAGATGATGAACTTGTAGAAACGAAACTTGTGTCCCTTTGGCCACCCTGCAAAAGTCATTCAATCCACAAAAACAAAGTTGCATATCCAGTACTTCACTATGCCATCATCACTTCACAGAGCAATATATGAGACAAGAGATTGCAGCAGTGACTAGGAGAACTGCTGCAAGCCCTGATCCAACTTCTAGACCTCGTCTGGCCATTTGAAATTTCAATATCTCCACATGATATATAATTTGATAGAAATCCCAAAATTGCAAGATTGACCAAAATTTCACATTTGACAGAATAGATAGGAAATCTCAGTCACCTTGCATTTCAGGATGCTTTGAGAACACAGCTTGTGCTGCAAGGTCCAATTCATCTGCGCTTGTCACTTGAATCACCTGCATAATCATTACCTGTTACATACTCTGCTGACAAGCACCAATCTAGGAAAGAGCTGATCTGCTGGTTCCCAGTGTAACCATCAGCACATAGCTGTGCCCAAATTCAAGGCAAAGTGATACAAAGTGTCTCATCATTGTGTCCTCCTCATCACACGATACTGACTCACCTCAGGTATCATAACATACCTTCTTCTCTTCTGTTGCAATCTAACTTCATGCAAGAAAGAACAGGAACTAACCTTGCCAGTCAGAGTGAGGCGAGCACAAGTGGGGTTTTCAACATCAGTGCTACCACAGGTGCCAATAGGGGCTTCACTTAGTGAGAAGGAGCACCGTGGGTCACGCTCCAAATCATTAGGAGTGGGATCCAACTTTGAGAGATAGAAAAAAGGGGTGCCTGTGGAATTCCCTGGTTCTCCATCGCTGAAAGACGCAATATTCCTGTAAGAAATGTTACCAACAACTTCCACCCATCACTCAATAGAAATTCCCAACTGGTTCCAATTCCAGTCAACTTATGAACAACCAAAATACAAAGGAGGGTGTTCAGAGAACAGTGGAACTTACCCCCATGGTGATCCGCCCAAGTGGATGGAGATTGTGCTGCCAAAAAATCATGCAAAACTGACCTCCTTAGATTCCTGGCGTCTCTCTCTCTCCATGACTGTTATTTCTGGCATATGGGTGTTTCCACAATTTTCACTCATCCTCTTGTATTTCCCAAGCACAACAACATGAAGTTTGAAATCTCCTACCAACTGAGACATGGAAAATTTTCTGTTGCGTCTGTACCAAGCTTCTAAACACATTATTGTGCACCATAAAACCAAATAAAAGAGAAACAAAGATTTGTGAATATTCCTAATCGAAAATCAGCCATAGAAAGAAACAGTCATCTGGTTGCATTGGATGCAGGAAACATTCGACAGGAAGATACTTGGGCAGGCAAAATTCAAGGTGAAAATCTTTGATAACATCTTTAGTTCAACCACACAACACCCTATCACTTTGTCAATCCCTCGCACAAAATTGGCCGTGTCAAACACCAAATGGGGCTACACCAAAGCCAGACCAAAAGACGGAAGAAAGAAACGACCAAAAAGAAGAAAAACCTGAGAACGCCCCAGTCATTCTGAGACACCAGCCAGCGCGCCATGCCTGCTCCATCCGATGGATCGGGCCTTCTTTCTCTTGTCCTCAGCGTGACTGCCGCCACCAACCCTCCTCTTCTTTCAAGCCCTTGAACAACTACCAACACCAAACACAGCAACAACACCATCCAATTCATACTCATCCTGCTTGTTTATCTCTGCAACTACTACTACTACTTCTCTCCTGTTTCTCTCTCTACAAGGCTATAATGCAACTCTGTGTCTGCCTTTCTCTCGATCTCTTTCGATGTCTATTTGTGCAAAAACACCGGACCCAATGTCAGAATTGCTACTCAAAACACAAAAAAAGTCAATTCTGGTGGCTGGACTCGTAATGCACAATCTCAATTGTAGGCCATGAAAATTTGAAGAACAGGAAGAAGAATAGATTCCTTGGAAGGCTCTAATAATTTATATCCTTGATCGCTTCTTCTCCTTCGTCATCATTGTGACGAAATCTGTGTGTGATCGAATAGGTGCATGGTGGAGGAGACTGCCAGAAACGTCTTTAGGGTTTCAAACCCCACAAAAATCCAAAAGCACAGTATAGAACTGGTAGTGTAGGATAAGGACCGAGAAATGGGCCCTTCTGGGAATGACTACCCCTTTAGAGGTCCTTATCCAGCGCAAAGATCTGATACAACTTTAACGGCTGCGATTTTGTTTGAGAAGCTTAGGAGAAACCTTAGTGTAATAAGGTGCCTTACAACAGACCCTTAATCTTATCAGGGCAGTTCTCAAGATTCATAACTGTGGTTCTAGAAAATTCAAATAACGGGTTCTGGTATATACCTAATTGTGGTTCTCAAATTATTGAGAAAAAAAAACTGAAAAAAAAACCGCCAGTTCTTTACAGGTTCTTTCATTAAAATTAAAACATCAGCTTTTTAAAGGCTTTTGAAATAACTGAGATTGGCAATTCCTTGATTTTGATTTTTTCCAAAGAACTGGAAATGATGGTTTTCTGATTCTGGACTATTTAAAACACCAGAACCAGTAGTTATTTAAAAATTCAAATAGTCACACAACATTTAAGCTTTACCCATCATAAAGCATGAGGCAAAAGCTATAGTGAATCCATAGGTAGTTCATGAAGCATAGGGGGCACATAAGTGTGTGGGAGATATTGAATTTTGAATAGTTTTTTTGTCATTGGAAATTCAATTAATTAAAAAAAAATGATTTTGTAAGGGAAAAATAGTGGGGGGGTTGTGGGACTCAAGGTTTTGGGTTTTGGGAGCTTTTTTCTCACTAGTGTTTATCTTCCTTCTCGAGATAGGAGACCCTTTCTCTGCCCAACTTTCTCAAGATCTCATCAAGTTTTGTTAACAGTTGGAAGTTGCCACAATAAGAGTATCTCCACCAATGTTCAGTATGTGACCCTGCACTAGAAATCTTGGATGAGGTGCATGAGTCAAATCCAGTGGCTCCACCAGAAGACTACGTACTGCTTTTGACCCTGAAAAAATTCACAACAGCAGCAGTACTGGAACATCCTCTGAGAAGAACAACTGTATGTTGGGATCATTTCGAAGCAACCAAACAAAAAAAGATGCTGTTGCTCTTCATGAGGCTGAAGTAAGTAGGAGTTGCGGGAGCTGCAACAAAAGCATAAGAGCATCTCCAATGGTGCTTAGTATGTGACCCTGCACTAAAAATCTTGGATGAGGTACAGGAGTCAAATCCAGTGGATCCACTGGAACATTGCTGTGACCCCTGAAAAAATGCACAACAGCAGTAGTACTGGAACTTCCTTTGAGAAGAACAGCTATGTGTTGGGATCATTTCAAAGCAACCAAAAAAAAAAGATGTTGTTGCTCTTCATGAGGCTGAAGTAAGTAGCAGCTGTGGGAGCTGCAACAAAAGCATAAGAGCATCTCCAATGGTGTTCAGTATGTGACCCTGCACTAAAAATCTTGGATGAGGTAGTAGGTATAATACCCCAGTATTCATGAATTTAAGGTGACCACCAAATACTCTGGGACATTTCTATACTTTACATGTGCATTATCATAATGAGTGATGATATAACTTTGTAAGTGGATTTGGCTTTCTTGTATTTAATTTTGTTTGTTTTTGCTACCTACCCACTAACAATCTTCTTGCACTGGCCCCATAACCTCCTGCAAAGTAATACTTTGGATTAAAAAAATTCTTAATTGAGAGGAAGTTTTTTTCTTTTTTAGTTGATTGGGTAGGGTGATGCCTCATAAGTACAGTATTATTATGGGGGAATTGGTAGTAGCCCCCACAACCCATAATTCTTGTTATTCAAGTACTCTACAATGAGCCTCTGAAAGGCTAAGTTGAACAGGAAGAGTGACCACTGCAAACCAGGTTTCTTCAGGCAGGTAAGGGAGCTGAAAATACAAAGAAAAAATCCAGACAGTGTGCTTTATGGTAACAGATGAGTGTATGCATATAAAGCAACCACTATAAGAACAGTGGTTGAAACAGAGAACAAGAAAAGGGGTTCAACCTGTACTTATTTTTTTAGGTTTGAGTTTGCCATTGGGGATGATTCTGTACTTATAATTTTTGGTTATTGGAGGCTCTCTTGGGGTGTAATCTTAGTTTTTTGATGGAGACAGGGAGCAAGCTAAAGGATTTTCAAATGCACACTGCCCTTGAACAAATTTGAGCTAAATTCTCTTCACCCTAACAATTTTCTCAGCCTGGTTTCATTTACCACCCACAAGGAGAGACTTCTGAATATCACTATCATGGGTTGGAAAGGAAAGAAATAGAGAAGTCTGGCTGATAATTGAAGGCATTTACAATGGGCATTCACAACATTTGAAGAATGCCACAAACCAACGTGTGATTGCTGTCCAGTCATTGGGGAGCTTGCATCAGAGGTGGCATTGACATCATTCACAGCTTGTGACCTCCATTTTTGCGCCAAAGATGCCAGTTTCTCTGTGAAAGAGGTTGGTTGATCTCACCAGAACTGCAGACCTTGGTCAACCGGCAACAGCTGCCTCAACTCATAGGCTATGAGAGCAGAATGGATTGTGCTTGCACTTGCTGGAAGGAGATTCACAGGTTTGGTGATGAATTCATCGCAGCTTGCACAAGGCAGGTCTGATTCAAGAGCAGAGTTGGTTATTGGCGGTTGAGAATTTCCCAACAGAAGTTGCCAGTAAGTCTCCCAACTTGATGTGGTGAGAACGAAGGCAGTGTCGTTGAAATCTTGCAATTTGACAGTGGCACAAGGTCTGGAGTGCATTGGATTATGGGACAGTGCAATGCTTATCTTGTAAAAGATTTTATTATGGCAATACAAGCTTAAATTGACATAGTAGAAGCTTCAGTCCTCTCAAAACCATAGTACTGTGATTGCATTCAAGAAAAGTATCTGCTTCATTTGTTATGATTTACAGAATGGTGGTAGCATGCACCAATCTTCAAAACTACAAGTAGTGTCAGAAAGGAGGCAGAAAACCCTAAAGAGAGAGTGAAGAAGCAGTCATTCACACTTGGTTGCCAAAGTTTCCAGCATGCTTCTTCTACCAAGTCATAAAGGTGATACCAGTCAGTATCACATCTCCCTAGTCACAAGCACTTACTGAACTGAAGAATTTGTTTTATATGATTGCAAAAGTTCATGTAGATGACAAAGAAAAAAGCACATGCTATTGCTCAAGAGGAAGGTTGCAAACTTTATAAATTGAATCATAAACCCAAGTTGATTTCTATGCTAACTTCAATTGTAGGCTTCAAACAGAAACAACCCTTGAACCTGACACCATATATACACTGATGTTCTTCACACACATATATACAAGTGCCTGACTAAAGGGAGCTCTTTTTTCCTTTTCCTTCATAAAGCCCTAAACCCAAAACTCCTTAACCTTAAATTGCAAGAACAAGTTTGACTCCTAAATGTCAACAAGAGCCCAAGAAAGATGCATTGATTGATGCACTATGAGAGTCAATGCTAATACTGAACTAATGCTGAGCTTGCGCTGTGCAAAACAAGTTAGGTTACCCCTAAATTTTCAAGCTCCACCTTCACACGTGTGAAGTAGGTCTCATCAGGCTGCAAAGGATTCAGATGGCAAATGAATTAGCACAGACTCTTGCAAATTCAGTCCACTATGTGATGCATCCAACCTTAGCAAAGATTCCACAAGCCCGGTATAGCAAGAGAGTCTCATACAAGAAGCACATTTCCCTTACCAGAACTCAGTCTACATTCTGCAAATGACTTCCATGTCTAATGATGTATCCAAAACACCTTGATTTAATGCTGAGAAAGTGGTTTCAACCCAATCCTCTCTGAAATCCCTAATCTCCAATTTCTGTTTGGAAGGGAAATCAGATTATAGGTTATTTATGGACTTGAGGAGGTCCTGCCAACCCTACCTGGCACACCCTGTCCTCACAGACAACATTGCACCAACCATTGACACCCCTTTGACAGATTGTGAGAAGAAGTTAGAATTGCTTACATATCCAAAATTAGTAGCTCCTCCCCATGTGCTGGTCTTATGGTGAACCCCTGCCCACCTGCAGCAACCATAGATTTTCCAGCTTAGACATTGGAAATTAAGTATCTTTTTGGAGCACAGGAATGACTTATTAGCCGTCCACTTATCCTAGTTGAGAGGCCTTAGCTCACCAACTAGTTTAATCTCCTCGGACTGCAATATAAGAAAACCCCCACTGATCAACATGTGGAAACAATTCTAGAGACAACACAAACCCAATCCTATGCAAGAAATACGTGTTTTATAGCCTAGTCAAGTTTTCATAATATCCTTAGAAACTTACGTGACAACATCACTTTGGCCAGTGGTGACAGAGGTCCCAACTCTGAATAGGAGGCGTCGCTCCCAAGCAGTTTTCAAAAGAGTAAGCACTTCTTCACCCTC
>Ga0209208_10012289_pt1 | contig 10859 bp, 8 predicted proteins | sample S1TSphfallax_3_FD_187694 | JGI IMG/M metagenome (GOLD analysis project Ga0209208, IMG submission 187694) | Host-associated microbial communities from peat moss isolated from Minnesota, USA - S1T2_Fd - Sphagnum fallax MG (SPAdes) (version 2) | ecosystem: Host-associated > Plants > Peat moss >... | reverse complement strand
GCTTCACCCCTTCTCCTCCCCTCTCTCCACCCAAAGTCTTACAATTTGATGTCTCCTTTGCAAACCTACAAAAATCAAAAGAAGAACAATAATGAAAATAATGATAAATCGTTACAATGTATGGGGAGAACCACCACATGGCGAAGGATGCAACTAGAATCCAAATTTCCCCTTTTTTTTTATCAGTCAAAATCCTTGACAAATAAGGATTAGTAGTTTCTAAAAACTTCCTATCTCTTGAAATTCTGGTAGGCAATAGGTATATTTGTTGCATGAAAAAATTGTGTGGTTAACTTCCTTAACACCATGTTTTGTGGTCAATTTCACTACCTTAAGTTCCAAATTGTATATCAAGTTTGTTGGGCAAAGGGGCTCAGCTAGCATATAACTAACTGTGGGTTCTCCTGGTACACTGCCTCCAGTGCTCTGAAAGCTGTGCATTGTTTCAGGGTCACAACACTCTTCCAGTGAAGCCGCTTGATCTGACTTCTTGTACCTCATCCAAGATTTCTAGTGCAGGGTGACATATTGAGCGCTGGTGGAGATGCTCTTAGCATGAAAGTACATGCATGTAAATGGCCAAAATGTAGGTTGTGACCAAGGCGTGATTAGTTGGTACAATAGGGGCAAAAGGGTTGTCCATCGGTAGGTAGGTAGATACGTAGGTAGACCCTTTGTTAATTGGTGGGAGCAAAATACAAAAACAAGTGTTTCTTGGCCACATTGTCATCGATCTGGCTGCTGTTGTGGCAGGTTTTGGGAATGCCACGCTGGTGAAAAGGTGATGTGGCGATCTCCTTTTCACATGATGTACCTACTTCTGTAGTGCGGTTTGACCACGTGTCGATCTCTCGTGCCACCTCTGACTCCTCTGTCTGCCTGCCTCTCTCGCGCGCGCGCTCTCTCTTCTCTCTCTCTCGCCGCGACGCACCACAGAAGCGCAAGAAGTTGGCAGAAATGGAAAAGTAGCAGCGTGAATTGGTCTTCACAAATCTCGTGCACATTGACGCGTGGTCTCGAAAACATCAAATTTTGCAGCTGTCACATCGCAAAGTCTTTTAAAGTCCTTTGTGGATCCGTAGTTCGGTCTGTGTGCAGTCTGGCTGTTTGTTTCTGTGTGCGATCATCCGAGTTTTCAGAGACGGAGCTATACGACTTGGTCTGAAACAGTCTTGTGGAAATGCCGACAATTGGAGGAGAAGAAGTTGTGGTCATGAAGAAGCAGCCAGACAACAAAGGAGGTGAAGAAGAATTTGAGGAGCTGCCAGACCATGATGTGGAAGTCACCTCGCTGAATGAAGATGTGGTGTTGCCCACACCATCCTTATTGAAGGACTCAGACCAAAATGAGAACCCGTTTGCGGTTCTGGAGTCTGCACCATCTGATCTTAGCAGGGAAGCAACAGCACCAGAATCAACCACAAATTTGCCTCTGGAAGAAGAACATGAGGAGCAGGCAAGCAAGCAATCATCAAACCAACTGCACCCATTTTTTTAAGCTCTCCACACATTTGTTTGCAAGTTTGAGCTTCTTTGCAACGGTTTCCTTGCAAAGCATTCTTCACCAGTTTCATGTGCAAGGAGAGATCTGATCTGCTCATGAGTGAGGAATTCTCTGATTTCAACCAAGTTTGTGCTGTGCAGGAGGAGAGTGGTAAGAAGCTCGAGGATTTGAATGAAGTGGAGAAGGAAGGTGGGAAGGTGGAGAAGAAGCACGAGGATTTGGATGAAGTTGAGAAGGAAAGTGGGAAGGTGGAGAAGAAGCACAAGGATGAGGAGGGGGACAAAAGGGCTGGTGAGGAAGAAGAAGACATTGGGGAAGAGAAGAAGAAAGAGAACAAACATAAAGACATCAAGGAGCGGTCAGAAAAGGAAGTGGTTGAAGATGAGGTGGATGGTAACAAGGAAGTGAAATCTATAGAGAGGAGGGAGAAGAGGGAAGCTGTGGAAGAGGAGCAGGAGGTGAATGGCAAGAAGGAGAAGAAGCACAAGGATATCAACGAAAAGAAGCTGATTGTGGATGAAGAGGAAGAAGGGGAAGATGCAAAGCAGAAGAAACACAAGGAGAAGAAGGTGAAGGAAGTTTTTATTGAAGGTGAGGAGGTGAAGAAGGAAAAGAAGGAGAAAGAGGAGACCACTGTTGAAGACAAGAAAGATGGGAAGATCACAAAGGAGAAGAAAGAGAAGAAAGACAAGGAGAAGCTTGAAGAAGATGGGGAGGTGAAGAAGGAAAAGGAAGAGAAGGAGAAAAAAGAGAAGATTGTTGAAGGTGAAGTTGTGGAGGAGGAGGAAGAGAAGAAAAAGAAGAAGGAATAGAACAAGACAACTAGGGGAGGATCAATGATGCTCAGAAGAGGAATTTTTTTCTTGGCAACTGCAAAGAGATTGGAATGAGAAAGAGGGATCTAAACTCATTCCTTGACATCTCAATGATGAAAGACAGTACCTATATACAAACCTAGAGAGAGAAAGAGTGTGTGTTATGGCCCTCAAACATGACCTGCTCATCAGCATGACAACAATGTCCAGACTCACTGCACAGAGTGCCTCCACTTGCTGTGCTCTTTCAACATCAGAACTGAAATGGGTCATAGCAACAACTTGACAAAATGGTAGATTACACAGTGAAGAGAACAAGCATTCCAAGTGAAGCACACAAAGATGATGTGATGCAGACACGAGCATGTGCGGCTAGATGCAATGTATGTAGATTTTCCTTTGAGAGTACATAGGGTAAAACACAGTCAGAGTTTCCTGAATACAAGTACTAATCTCCTGCTCCTTCTCCTAAACCATAATCAAGCTAGAAATCTGAGCAGAAGATATGTAGTTAGAGTGTATCAACTTTCTCATTTCTGTTGGAAAGATTGTTCAATACAGTTAGACAGACTATGATTTGTTCTGGAATTGCATGCAACATTGGAGTCCTGCAAAATTATGTCCTTTAGTTTCTTCCAACACTTTCTGCACATTTACAGTGATGCTTCTTCTATGAGTCAGCATGTACAAATCGAACAGAGAATTTTCCTGGAGTGATCCAACATGCTGGACTTTATTCTTCTTGTCTTTTTGATGCTGGTAACAACTAGAGGTTTTGTCCTCCATGTTGACAGCTGAAGTAGTAGTTCCTGCTTTTGCGAACTTCACACCTGGTCATTTTCTGTGATGGGCAAGGCCAGCAATTTAGAGTTTGCAACTTTAGACCATTTGTGATTGAACAAAATGACAGACACCATAAAACAGGGCAAAACTGTGCGGAACTGCTTTGTCCATGTCACAGATGAGTTGTTCCTATTATCAGATGTGCTAGGTAGATTGGTTTTTTGGGCATAATTCCTATCCACAAGAGAAAACAACATTCACTCACCCCTGATGAGACATACAATGTCCCTGATTTGGCAAGAATTTTATACCTGGAATGGTAGAATGCTCTGAATCCTTGGCTTGGGATGAATAGTTCTGTTGTTTTTCACCTTCTGGAGTTGTGTCTACCACAGCCTGTCTCACCCACAAAGTACCTTAGGACTGACTTCTGTAAGGACATTTGGTCAAGTGGATCCTGCATCATGCTTTGACGTTTTGCAGCAAACAAATCCAGGTTTTGGAATTTGGGTGGAATAATGTTTGATGGTAGCAAAACCTCGCACAAAATTTATAATATGTCTGGCCAAAATACAGTTCTGGAGATCTGCTAAATGGAAGTTACATGTTACTTGAAAATACATGCTTTCCCTTACATTTGATGAGTTGGCTGTTGCAGCCAGATCAGTTGGAAGGTTGAGCAAGACAGCTACGCCCACCAGTACTCCTCCTACCAGTCCAATTAAACCCACAGTAATATTTCCCCCTGCTTGCTCCTGCCCAGGATTCACATGTCAACCAGAGGCAAAGTGTTAATGTTTGACACCCTTGCTGCAATTCCTTGACAATTGAAAGAGAGAAATGGCCAGCACCCACCTCTGCAGGCACAGCTGCTGATTGTGGAGGAAGAGACTTAGTATACTCATCAGACACTTTTGGAATTGTGTTTGGAGTAGGTGACAGAGTCTCAGAAGCTGGAAGAGACTGCTCTGGAGCATCATTTGCAGCTGAGGATGAGGGGGATGCTGTCTCAGTAACAGCAGAGGACGTTGAGGGAGGTGGAGCAGATTCTTCATCCTGAGTACCTGGCAGGGAAAGAGACTCCTCTTCAGAGATCACAGTGGGTAATGTGGGTAGTGCTTCTTCCGATGAGGATGACGGGAGTTCCTGATTGACAGGACCAGGTGGTGGTGAAGGGGGTTCAAATTCCTTAACAGCAGGAGTAGCTGATGAGGTCCTATACCTCTCAATTTGCTCCAACATCTCTAGCCTCATCCTTTGTGACTCTGCAAGATCCAAGGAGAACGAGATTTTTCTGTGAATAAGATTCTCCTTCATACTTAAAAGGCCCTAGATACTAGTTAAAAGGTTGCACACACAGTTGAACTGTTGTGACTAGCACTAGGCAGTTGCCCAAATCACCCCATTGCTACCCACAAGCCATTAGGTTAAATTGCCATAAACACAATCAATGAAATCTTACTCTCCAAATTGGATGCAAGAGGAATGGTTTCGAATTATTGCACCATTCAACAACTCAGTATCTGCAGAAGCTGAGGATGCAACAACCACTTGTGCCAATACAGCAATCAGCCCTGACACAGCTTGCCTTCTCAGCCTATTCTTGCTCCCAACTCCATCTTCATCTCCAGAGGACTCTGATGAGTTGAAAGAGGCTCTGGTAACACCAACAGAAGTAAATTTGCCTCTTCTCCCACATCCCACCTCAACTCTCCTACCAACAGCAGGCTTTGAGAGACGCCCTAGACAACAATTCACAGACATCGAGGTACAAGAGAGCAGACCCATCTCTAGTACAACTATCCAAGTCAATCCCTTGAGCTTCAAAGTTTCAGTAACATGCTAACTTGGCCCCTCCCACTTTCTTTATTCACATAACTTCTGCCTCCAGATCCTGTAGTACATCCTCAGCAACATGATCCTAAACCCACAGCCATGGATGATAGAACCGAGTGTGAGAAAAGACCAAAACCTAGTACAGCACCCAGGACAGTACTGGGGTTTGTACTATAAGTTTGCCCCTCCTCCCACTTTCACTGTGATAACATTCTCTTTAAGATTCTCTCATTGAACCCAGAGCAAGCCTCCATTGAACGCAAGTGACCAAAAGTTGGGGTGGGCTCCACCATCTCTTCTTGTGGACTTGTCTTGCATGCAGGTTCAACTAGCAAGCTCCCCAGACCTTCCAATCACAGAAAACAGACAAAAAGTGCCAACGCAATCTACATGAAAAAAAACCCAATCCAAAATCACAACAACTTACATCATGAGAGTGGACCCCATGGGTTGATCCAGAATAGCCAAATATAGTGCTGGACACTGGACCCACTTCACCCACTTCAGAAAAGTTGTGAGCAAAAAGGTCTGATACCTTCCAACCCTAATAGAAAAGGCGTGAATGTTTACCTCTCTCATCGTCCAACAGAAAGGCAATTTTATAGATGCTCAAAACTTTCAAAAATTCACCAAACTTTTGCAAACATTTGTTCCTTGTGCACAAATAGCATGTCACCCATCTTCAGTCCTTCCAATCTTAATAGAGGCTCTTGCAAGCCCTATTGTATTAACTTAGTTGCTGCATTCAACATGACAACAGTCCTGCAATTTTACAAACTGAACTCCAGGAATTCAGAGTCTCTGACAAGCTGAAAATGTGGTTTTTCCTCATATCAATATTTACTGCACAATCTCTCTTTGAAACTGCCTCACAAGCACCTGATCATTGAAGAAACTTTCATTTCAGTAGAACTGGTATTCACAAACTTGGATGGGAAACAAAACACAAGCACAAGCATTCTTTATAGAAGCAAGTTGAAACAATATGAAGGAAAATCTCCTTGCTTGGATTCAAACTCACGTTCAGAAGGACTCTTCTGCCTATCTCTATATCTCCCAAATTTCTCCACTTTATTATGACAAACATCTCACCCTAACCCTAAACCTGGGACCTCATCATATCACTACGATTTCTACACAACCTGTCGAAGGAAACATAAATGAACAAAAAGGAGTAAAAATCCCATAACCACCCTGTAGTAACAAAGTTTTTTCGTTTCTGAAAGAAGTGCATCCTGAGCCACTTGCTTATTTACGAAAACTCAGTACAGAAAAACTCTGGCACAAACTTACTAAACACATCCTGGAAGAATAGATGCAGATTGTCATCAGATGGTCAGATGAGGGTGTTTCCATCAATGTCTGCTAATCAGCATTCAATGCTTTATGCATAAAAACATTGTAGCTACTTAGACTGGTTTCCTGCGTGATGGCTTCACCACCCTGTTTTCTTTCACACCTGTCTTCAACTCATCCACTGGTTTCCCCTCCATTGTTGTTTGGTCAGGCACAGCATCATCCTCATTGACTTCAGCATGTGGGGCAACCTTCACAACCTGAGCTCCATCGGTACTATCTGTACTGATTAATTTCTTCTCGGTTGGTATCTTCTTCACAGTTACATTCTGAACCCTTTTTGCATCAATGGTCTCCGATGTGTCTGTTGACCTGTTTTGTAAACCACGTACACCATTCCCTCCCATCTCTGCTCCAGAAACACTCATCCGTCGAGCTGTTGCAAGCTTTGGGGACTTTGGTCGTGTAAGCTGTGTTTTTTTTACTGCAGTTTTCACAACTGGAGATTCTTGGTAAAAGTTTGGCATTGGTGAAGCCTTAAATGTCAGGCTCTTACGCAAATGCCGCATCTCCATCTCCATTTCTTCTTGGGTTTTCGCTTGCATTTGGTTTTTCTCCACTTCTTTTGCCCGAAGCCGCTCCTCAAGCTTTGAGTAAAATTCCCGTCGCTTTTCAGCCCGTTCATCGCACTTGAAGCTGAAGCTGCTTGTCCCTGGAACAAACTGATTTGGCTTGACTTTCAGCGCTGGGTCTAAAACCTGATCTTGCTTTTTGTCCTCACCAGAAAGTTGAGCTCTGTTGCCAGCTGCTGTCAGCACTGATTTGACTGGGGTTTTTGGCTTCTTCAAACCTGATAACGGTCCACCACCTGCACTGACACCAGCACCAGCAACACCAGCAGCTGTGTGTATTGGCCGGAGCCCATCAACATCTGTTGGACGACCCCCTGTTGATGCTCTGCGTTCTGTAGCCAAAGCAAATGGCTGTGGAACTGTAAGTCGTTTTCCTCTCTTGGGTTCAGAGTCGATCTTAAAAGGGGACCCCTTGGCATCTGCAGTTGGGGCAGAAAGTGGCCGTGACTTTGGCAGTGGCAAAGAGATTGGTTTCCGTTCCAACCGTGAAACTTTTCTTGACTCCGTCTCTGACAGTTTCTCAACCTTGGGTTTCAAAGGTGTCCTAGCACCATTGGCATTTGACATCTCTGGGTCTGAAGTACCATCTGATTTGGAAGTAGCAAGTGCTGAATCTTCCACACCACTCTTCCCCACAAAGTTAACATCCTCTTCCTTGTGCTCAGAAAGGAGGGTTTGATGCTCATCATCTCTTGTCATTACATTCGCAAAATGATTAGCCAATGCGTGATCTGTTTCACCATTCCTTTGTGACTCATTCACACTGTGAATATTGCCTTGGAGTTTTCCATTCCTTTCAGAAATATCACGCTCCAGTTCATCTTCAGCTCCCTCATTCACAATTGCTTTTCCTACCTCATTGGATTCCTTGTGCTCAAATACATCAACATCTGCTTCATCAGTTCCTTTTGCCATAATGTACACATGCTCACCCAAACTTCCCTTTGCAGAGGAGTCATCAAAGTTTCCAGCCAAACTCTCCTTACCATGAGCTTCCTCATCTTGCTCATATTCCTCCTGCTCCTTGATATCTTTGTGAAACTCTTCGCTCCTTTTGAATTGATCCCCCCCTTCATGATTCTCATCATTGGTCTCCTCCTCTCCTCCCCATTCACCACCAACATCTTCTTGGTTCTCATCCGTAACACGTGCAACAATTTGCATCACATTCTCATGGGGTTCAGAGTCAGAAAAGGGATACTCTACATCATCCGTATGTTCTTCTTCCTGTCTCTCATCAGCACCTGTCTCCATCTCACCGCCTTCACCATCTGACTCAAAATCCAGATCTAACTTCTCATCTTCCTGATCCGAGAAATCTGATGCCCTGGCAACTGGCATCAATTCATTCTGGACAGCAGTATCTGCCATTCTTCCCTGCCTCAGAGAACAGTCCTTTTTAGTCATCTATTGGAAATGCAAAATGAAAAAGATAGAAATGACACCAAAAAAGAAGGAAGACTTTCTACATATACTAGAGCCAGTACAGTAGAGATTGTGATGTGATATCCATGTGTAACCATGAAGTGATGACACTAGCATGCAAAGTGGAGATGTTGAGTCGATACACTCGACTGATGGAACTGTGGAGATAGATCAGAGAGTCCTCAAACAAAGCTTTCCAATCTGGTTTCATGAGTCCCGATCCTTACTTCCATACACAATGAGATGCTCTACATAGCAATGAAACTCCAAGATCTAACAAACAAACAAACAACGGAATGTGAGCTGATGTGCGAGCAGATTGCAATAATGACGTAGTTTCAGGCTTCAGCTATCATGTCGTGATTGAGCATCAGCTTGAGAAAGAAGCCACTAGCGAGGACAACAACAATGAACCTAACAGGGATGGAAACACCGCCTCCAGGGGCGTAGCCCTGAACTCCATTCCCCCCATTTCCTTCTTCCTTCAAATCGCCGATGCGTAGACGAAACAGGAAAGCATATCAAATAGAACAGAGCTGCAACCAAAAAATACTCGTAAAACAAGGTGCAAGGAAAATAAAATACCTCGAAGAACTGTCGAGACCGTTTCACCAATCTCGCCGCCCAATCTCCCTAAATTTGTGCTGCTTCTGCTGCCGTTTCTTCTTCTGTTGCTCCTTTCCGTGCCCTCGGCTTTCCCGCCATCGCTCACGCCTCTTTTCTTCTTCTTCTTCTCTTCTTCCACAAGAGCCGCTTCACAAGGCTTCACAAAACATACAAATGACTTTCCCTCCCGCCGGAAAAAACGGAAAAAAAACACAAAACAGATAGCAGAATCTTCTTGAACAACACCACAGGGGTCTTCAACAACCGATCTTCATGTATGCACGAAGATCGAAAGAAGACAAAACTCCAGTTATCGTCGTCTCTCTCCCGCAAGCTCCGCCCCCATTTCCCTCCCGAAGCGCTCGCAACGAAGCACGAACAGCAGCAACAACAGAAAGAAAAAAAAGAGAGGGTGGGTATTCCCAGGTCCTCTTCCGACCCACCATTTTGGGTACCAACCCTCCTACCTATAAGTAGGTAACCTAGGATATAGGGATCTAGGCAAAATGGTTCATCAAGGAAGGTAGGTAAGTAAAATCCCTGTGCTCGTTGATGTGTCCCCCAAAACCCAGCATCAAATTTCCAGGTTTTTTTTCTTTTTCCCCACAAATTTTTGGTTTGGAAAAGTTTTGCCATTTTTTCCCAATTTTGAAGCAATTTTTTTTCCGAATATACACTAAAAAAAAGAAAAATTTCCAAAAATTTCCCAATCTTTTTGTCACCACAATTCGAAAATTCACCCCCAAAATAAACACTACAAACCCACCAAATTTTGAGTCTAATTTTCCAGATTTCCAATTTTTCACCAACTTTTAATCTAATTTTTCAGATTTTCGACCAACTTTTAATCTAATTTTTAACCTAATTTTTCAGATTTTCGACCAACTTTGAATCGATTTTCAATCTAATTTTCCAGATTTTTCACTGACTTTGAATCTGATTTTCAATCTAATTTTCCAAATTTTCCAATGACTTTGAATCTCATTTTGAATCTCATTTTCCAGAGTTTCACCAACTTTGAATCTGATTTTTCAATCTACTTTTTCCATATTTCCACCAACTTTGGGTCTCATTTTATAGCTCATTTTCTCTCCAATTTTCCACATGTTTCTGTTGTGAATTAACATTTGCTAATGGTGCATTCACACTTGATGTTAAGTCAGTGATAAATGAAACCTAGGTGGCATCCTAGGTGGCACCCAATCTTAAATAGGCAATAGCTTAATATAAAATGTTTATGGTAAGTAAGTGTAAGTCCTAAATGACTAGGATAGTGTTAGGGGACTCGACACTAAAGTCCCTAACACCAAGTGTGAATTAAGGACTTGGGAAATATGTACATTACTAGCTACTTTTCAAATAAAACCCACCAACTTTGAATCTCATTTTCAAGCTACTTTTGCAGATTTTTGTGTTAGGAATGAAGTTGCTAAGTAGGTAAGGACTAAGGACTTGGAAAATATGCTATTATGACCTACCTACCATTTGAATAAACCCACAAACAACTTTTAATGAATTAGATCCCTAGTAACTCCTAGTAACAAATATTGTACACTAAACATCAAAGGTTTTGTTTTTTAATTTATTGAAAATTTTGAAAACTTTCTCCAAAAAATCAGCAAAATTACTTGAATTCAAACTAGAGGGGGGGAAAAAACCCTAAAAATTCCCTTCTTTTTTTTTGGGTAAAAAGAAGACCAAAAAATTTAAGAGAAAAAAAACACTGCTCGACATACATTTCCAAATAACACATTTTAAGAGTGTAGTCGGCTTTTAGGTCAAGCTTCCTTTGCTTTGCTACATTTTATGAGTGTAGTCCACTCTAGGGCAAGCTTCTCTTGCTTTGGTACGTTTTATAATTATGGTGTGCCGTCAGGGTGGTCTTGGATTTGTTACATTTTATGATTGTTTTCAGCTATTAGAGTGAGCTGACCTTGTGTAGATACATTTTGTGGGTGCAAT
>Ga0209208_10012288_pt1 | contig 10859 bp, 6 predicted proteins | sample S1TSphfallax_3_FD_187694 | JGI IMG/M metagenome (GOLD analysis project Ga0209208, IMG submission 187694) | Host-associated microbial communities from peat moss isolated from Minnesota, USA - S1T2_Fd - Sphagnum fallax MG (SPAdes) (version 2) | ecosystem: Host-associated > Plants > Peat moss >... | reverse complement strand
TTCTTCTGTGACTCACTTTATGCTACTCTTTTTGCATTGGTTATGTATTTTTCATGTTGGTGCTATTGTTTGTCACACATTGGTATTCTTGCCTTATCGCATTGGTGATGTTCATTGCACATTGGTGTTCATGTTCTTCCATGTTGGTGTTCTTGCCCTTCCTGCATTGATATTGCTATGTTTGTGATGTAAGTGTTATTGCCTTTCTCACATTGGTGTTGTTAATCTTGTCACATAGGTGGTGTTACACTTCTTGCATTGTGTTGTTGTTCTTGTCACATTGGTCCTACTATTTTTATTGCATCCATGTTGACGCTCTTGTCACATTGGTGCTACTATTTTTATCACATCGCTTTTTTCACATTGGTGCTTCATGCTCAAGGACCTATTGACTCAATTTTTATTGTTGTTCTTTTTATGTTGGTGTTGATTTTGTTTCCCTAGTTAGTTTGGTATTCCCCCCCTTCTTGCAATGTGTAAGTTGGAGCTTGGAGCATCGGATTATCAAAAGACTTTGAGGTTAGTTTTTTTTTCAATTTTTTACAATTCATTGTTTTTAAAAATTTGTCTTGTTTTCTTTATTTTGCATAATTTTCCTTACTTCATTTTCCTATACATTTCATTACAAAACTCCATTACAACTTGCATCTTGTTTCCTAAATGTTTAAGAAATATATTTCATCTTGTTTCCTAAATGTTTAAGAAATATATTTCATCTTGTTTTGTAAATGTTTAAAAAATAGATTTCATCTTTGTAGATGTTAGTTTTGATAGATCATTTAATTGTTTAGCTTTTTTCACTACTCATTAAGGCAATAATATTTGATTTCAAACCAAACATGGAATAGTCCTCCAAAAATGAAAGTATATGTGATATATTCATGAATGAAATAAGGATGGAAATTGAACCTTTGCAAGAACCTAAAAAAAATGCAAGTTTCTAAACTAAAAAAAGTAGAATCCAAAAAATAATGAAGAAAAAAATAAATTTTTTTAAAGAATTTACATGCACAAAGATTATTTTGGAAACCAAATAGCATAAATGCATTATGTTGGGCATTTTTCTATGTTAATGATAACAAAGAAGTTGATTTAACGACTTGTCAAGTCATGTGTTGTATTATTTGCTACAATAGTCCAATTTTGAATCTAAATCCAAAAATTCAAGCTAAAAAAGGATTAAATGTCATATATAACATAGTTAATGGTATAACTACATTGAAAAAATCAGACCATTTTAATATCTTTTATAAATTTGAAGAAAAAATGAACATTCCTTTGAAAAAAGATGAAAACAAATTTCAAAAAAGAAACCAAATATGTTTTCTAGTCCCATATCCAAAATTTATTGTAAAAGAACCTTTCAAGATGCAATAAGGTTCCTTTGTAGTAAGGAACCTTTAAATTTTGGTTTTGTGATAAATTGTTTTTGATTTGTGGATGTTAAAAGGTGAACATGATATTCTTGCATTAGTGATCAATTCTTTAGGGGTTGATTGACAACCAAAACACATTACCCTTCACCTTTTTAAGGCAACAAATACTAATGGACAAACCTTGGCAAATTTTTTGGCAAAATTATTAGTCATTTATGGATTAAGGAGGATAATTGTTGTTTATGTCAAGGATGGGGTTTAGGGTTTAGGGTTTAGGGTTTGTGTATGGGAAAATGCACTACTATGGGATGAAATGAGTACCCAAGCTTGGGCACTTTGAATAAGGGTGTAGCTCGTGCTTACCTAATTTTGGGAATTAAATATTGACCTTTCAATCAAGGTGGGATTGAATATTTTTTTCTTGTCAAAGCTTGTGGGATGTTCCTGGGTATGGGATGATCAGTGCCATTAGGTATCAGTGTATGCTCAATGAGAAAAAAATTGGAAGGTTATGAATCATTTAAGCTCTAATAGATATAATGTAGTTATATCTTGTTTTTTCAAGTTTTCTTTTAGAATTGTTGTTCCTTTTTTTATTGTATGTATACCATGATTAAGGAAAGTTAGGAGGTTTCCATTACCTCTTATTTTAGGCCACCCCCCACCCACCCCAAGTACTAGGACCAATTTGGTATGTTCAAAATTTAATGCCAATCCAACATTGGTAATTGCATTTGCTAATCACTGTCATTTTTAGGTGCATCAAGATTCTTACGTTGCATTCATAATTAGTGACATAATAAAAATGGTATTAGTTGTTTAGTAGAACCCTAGGTTGTATAACCATATTTTCAAGTTATGTTCCTTTAGTATTTGGATGAATTCTAAAAGAATTTATGGTTGATTTGGGGGGAGATATTGAATACAAATGACCAACATGGAATATGAGAAGGACATTTAAGGATTATTGAGAATGTTTACAACCTCATAATGTTACATTCAAATTAAATTTGGAAGTTTCACCATTCAATGTGTTGTTTTGTTAAATTATATGTTGTGTAACTATACAAAGTTCAAGAATGGCTTCTTATTTATTATTATCTTTTTCTCCTCTTTCAATTTGTTTTCAGGGTTTTTGGTACAATGTGCATGGTGCATTGAAATTTGAATGTTTTAGTCTTTAGTTGCCTTGCAACCTTACACATGTAAGGCTTGGAATCAAGGTTGACCATGTCAAACTTGATGTAAAAGCTTGCAATCTCCTTGATCTTAATCATGATCTATTGATTTCTTGATCTTAATTTTTTGTTGCTTAGATGTAGAACATTGAATTACACGTAGATTTGAGGGTCTCAACTTTCATAACTTGATTCTTGCTATCCTTGTGCCCTCAATATGAAGTTCATCCATCATCTTCTTCACAACCTACTACTATTTCATCTAATGAAAGGTCACATGTTTAGTTTGATTCAACATGTAAAAACTTGTCCAAGTAGAGTCCCAAGAAGAAGAGAAAATTATATGAAAAAACAAAGAAGTTTTAAGACATGCTTTGGATTGCTTGCATGGAATCATTTGAATCCATGATTTACAAGAAGCATTTAATGTACCAAATGCAATGCAAGGTTTGCAAATTTGTTGAAACGAAATAAAATTTTCTAACTACAAAGCTAGATAGCTTGTTCAAACATGTTGGCCATTAGAAATGTAAGTTGGTTTCCATTCCATGTTGACAATGTTGACTTTTAAAAGGTGATAACATAGTTAAAAAGACTATTTGAACTATTATTATTTTTTTCAACTACAAACACAACAACACATCTTGGGTTTTGTGATCATTTTTAAAAACAAATATTGTTGATTTTGACTATATTTATAACTACTTGGTCACAAAAATTACTATGTAGTTACAAAGGACATCAAGATACCATATGGCATCATGATTTTGTGAATATAGTCAATATGACAACTTGTTCAACTTTTGAGTATATATATATATATTTTTTTTTTAAATTTTAAATTAATATGTTTGAATGATTTAAAGTTAGGAATTCAAAAATATTATTTAATTTTGCAACTAATAACAATTCAATTTCTCATGATGATGATGTGGCATGCCATGTGTCAATAAAATGTTACAATTTATAGTCAGCCTCATGATTCATGACATTAATTCAATAAAATTTCATTTATTGATTGATTAAAATTGTTCATAATGCCAAAACATGTATTTTATAACTTGTCCTATGCAAGTACAATGTCTAACACAATTAAGGAAATGATTAAGAATGTCTTTAGCAATTAATAAACAACTTAATAATTCATGACATTAATTTCAATAAAATTATATTATTTGATTGGTTAAAAGTGTTCATATGCCAAAACATGTATTTAAAAACTTGTTCTATGCAATCACAATGTCTATCATGATTAAAGAAATGATTAAAAATGTTTTTAACAATTAATAGTCAAGCTTAATAATTCAAAACATTAATTTCAGTAAAATTACATTTATTGATTAATCAAAAATGTTCATAATGCCAAAATAGTTTTTAACAACTAGTAATCGACCTAATGACTCATGACATTAATTTCAATAAAATTGCATTTATTGATTGGTAAAAAATGTTCATAATGTCAAAACATGTATTTGTCACATATGTCAATGCCATGGGGTTCATTATTTTGAATGTTCATTCATGACTTGTATTGAACTTGTATTTAAATTTTAGTTAAATTTTAATTAAATTTTAATTAACTTTCATCTAACTTTTAGTTATGTTCTAGTTAAATCTAAGTTAACTCCTAGTCAACTCCAAATCAACTTCGAATTAAGTCCCAATTAAACTCTTAGTTAATTCCTAGTTAACTCATAGTATATTTTTAATTAATTTTTAGTTAAGTACTAATTATCCTTCGTTGATTCCTAATTGATTCCTAGTTAAAGCCCAATTAACTTTTAATTATTTCAATTATTACATAGTTGACTCTCAGATACGAAGGTTCTCAAGAAGTTTTTTTACACACATAAAAGCCTCCTTGAAAACTTATTTGAAGCAAGTCCCCAAAAGGGTATAAATAGAAGTAGGACCCTTCATTTCTTCCAATCTGTTCAACACTAGTCTTAGGCCCAATCTTGCACCATAGCCTTGTCATGTACTGTTCATGTTTGCATGTGTTAGCATAATAAAGATCCAATTTCACGTTTGTTTTTCACATCTCATGTTTTTGTTCATAGTTCTTGTGTTCTTATTTTTTAATCACATAATTTTGTTTTGTTTCTTTTTTGAAAGTTAAAGTTAAACCTTTCCATTAGCCTTTATTCTTGTGGTTTTTCGTGTCCTTCACAATCTTTTATGACTTGTCCCATGCAACTAATAAAAATGACTAAAAAACCAACTATAATCACATACGACCAATCATTTCAGTAGCCAAATTTAGTTTAAATAAACTGATTTAGTTTATAATTTCATCACAATTTAACCATATTTAGCCATGTATTATTTTAATAATGAACTTTATCTTAATTTTTCCAAATATAACCAAATATAACCTAAATATTCAAATTTAACTTAATTTATCATTGTTTAACCATGTTTAGCATAATAATTATGTTTAGTTTCATTTGTGTTAATTTAGCCATGTTTAGCCCAAATTATTATTTTAAATATAGATTATTTTATTTAACCATGCATTAACAATTTCATCCATGCATAGCCTAAATACTTGTGTTTAAAGGTGTTTAACCATGTTTAGCCAAAGTAATTATGTTTAAACTTATTTATGTTTAGTTTATATAATTTTTAAAAATCTAATTTATATATTAATTTAGCAATGTTTAGCCTAGGTGATTATCTTTAGCCAAAATTATTTATAGTAATTGTGTTTAGCCATGTTTAAATTAACTTGATCAATGTTTAGCATATTAGCCTAGTTTAATCTAGGTCTACTTTAGACTAACCTAGGTCTAACCTAGCTTAGTTTAAGTCTAATTTAGTTTAATTTATGTATAATTTAACTAGGTCTACCCTAATTTAATTTAAGTTTAGCCTAGAGCCTAAATAATCCTAACTAGGTTAGACTAAATTAATTTACTTTTAATGTAGGGAGGTTTATGTTAATATAGACTAGGCTTGTAGGTAGTCTAGGTTGACCTAATTCATCCTAAGTCAACCTAAAGAGGCCTAGGTTAACCTAGGCTAGGTTGGTAGGTAGTAGGTAGTAGGTAGGTTGACCTATGTCAACTTAGGGTGGTTTAATTTAATGTGAAGCTAAAAATATTGATCTTTATAATTTTATGTTTAATACACTTAATATAAAAATACATGATATTGTAATGGGTGAAAATTTGAACCCCAAAATGAAGGTGAGGGGGTTCAAGTCCTTGTTTTTGCAACTTATGTTATTTAGGCCACTTAACTTAGATTAGGTAGCCTAGGCTAGGAGTCGATGTTTGTTTTTAACCTATGCCACTTAGCCTAGGCTAGCTTGACTTTTGTTCATGTGTGATGATTCATAATTGAACATGTGTTTGTAAATTTTTGACATATGTCATCCATTTATCAAGGCGTCTTTTGTAACTTTTAATTGAGTAAAATGACTAGGTTGACATGGCATGCATTTTGCACGTCAAACCAAGGTCAATGATGACATGGAAATTCAATATTATAAGAAAATAAAAAATCTTAATTGATAAGATGACTAGGCTTTGTAACTATATGTCTTTTGTGACTAAATGGGCGAAGAAAATAATGAAATGGGTGATTTTATTATTTATGAAAAAGATGTTGATGAACTTGGGTGGCCTTCAAAATGTGCATTTGTTAGTTTAAGCCAAGTTTGTGATAAAAATATACATAGTTGATGTATTTTATGGTGAGTTCATGAATTATATAATTAATAGTGGTTTGTGCTTCCTTGTCATTTATTTTACTTGAAGTTTATGTTGTAGGCCTAAGAAGGCGACAAAGGGGGAAAATACCATTTGGACAAGTTCCAAGGATTAATTATATAGCACTACAAGAAGCCCATGAGATTTTTGGTAATGTGTCAACCTTTAATGCGCCCCCAAAGGCTTGTCACAAGGTATCATGGTAAACATTTTCATATAATGTGTTTCTAAAATTTGAAAAGCCTTGGACATGTTCTTTAACTTTGTGCATTGGGACAAGAAGAGCATGCATGAGTTTCATGATGACTTGGATGAACTCCTCAAATTGAGGCCATGTCCAAATGCATAAATAAAAAAAAGAATGGTGGATAAGGTGAAAACACATTATAGGGGGGCATGATTGTTGTCACATTGTACTATTTTTCAGGGGTCCCATATTTAAACTTCAACTATGTCATTATTATGAAGGATTTTCATATATTTTTTTGTATATTATGATAATTCAAAATTCAAAAAAATCAAATGCTAAAATAAGTACATTATTATATTTCATATGATGTGATGTTAAAATATATTTGTGCCCAAAAAAAAATTCACAACATATTAAAAAAATGCAAATATATTCAAAAAATGATTGAAATGATTTTAAATTTTATGAAGTTTGTATTATGTACCAAACATTGTGATTCCATTTGATTAGAATAAGTTTGTGAGCCATGTGAAAAAATTGATAATTATCAAATCACAAATGGGTGTTTTTTAGGGCAATGACCATAAAATATGTGGTAAGTTCACATTTTGACAAAAAATCACTTTCAAATGGAAGATGACAATATATGCAAGGTGGGCCATTTTAGAAATTTTTATTTCAAACATTTTTTGGTTGAGTAATTTAGATCAAAACCTAATGCAATTGAAGAAAATAAACAAGGTTTTTTATACTACACATACCACAAACGTACCTTTTGTTCTTTGAATTTCATCTTTGAATTTAATTTTTTTCCCCAAATAGTAACATTAACTTTGTGAAAATCAAATAATCAAGCCCAAACACCAAAAATGAAGCCCAAAATTAAATGCAACACATTTTGCAAATGTATATTTTATGCACATGTTATGAAATTGCCCAAGTTGGCCCCATGTAATTTGCTTTCACCTCATAATGCATTTGGAACTAAATTGGTGCTTAGACAAGCCATGAACTCACATAGTTCACCACGACTTGAACTTGGGAGGAATCACCATTCTCCTCCCCTAGATGGTATATTTTGTAACTCCTTGTAAATGCTACATCTAAATGATAAATCTTTTTGTTACTCCCAAATGCAAGTCGTAAAATTGCCAATTTATGAGTCCCCCCACTTTGGGGCACAAAACTTGTTCTAACTCTAATTGAAAAAAATCTTCTAAGAAAATTTTAACCCTTTAAAAGAACTTTCCAACAACAAATCAAACTCCCAAACTAAAGTTAATTTGACCCAAGTTTGTTACATTGTTTAATAATTGGAAGTCATTTTGGTAATTTAATTGATGACCTTTCAAATGGACATAATTACTTATGATATTTTAGGTCTTTGATTTGACATTGACTTATTTTAATTATCTACTTTTCATGACCTTTCGAACAATTTATGAAGGTTGAATTTGAAGAAAGTTTAGTACCCCAAATTTATTTGGGACACCTTGAGAGTCATGCAAGTGCTTTCCTTTGGCTCCATGTGAAAATGTGTTTTCATTCTCACACATTCATTCCAAATCCTGATCTCTTGATCCACTTGGAAATATTTTTCCATCTCACAAAATAGGTGGTGATCACTTGTGACACACATGAAATAAATTTTGTGGTTTTAGTCAATACAATGTACCATATGATGCAATGTTTATTGTGGCATATATTTAATCATCATTTTATATTTTCAGGTACACATTAAAACCGAATATAGGAACATGGTGATTTTTATTATATACTTTTTCATTTTTAGCAATTGAAATTTTCCAAATTGATTTTAAATTATTTTTGAGCAAAAATTTGTAGCAAAAAGAAAGTTCGTTTGCCATAAAAGGTCTTCATTGCTAGCACATGGCGAGAAGTTTTCTTTTACATTCCATGGATCATCTAATACATGCATTTATTGGTTCCAACTTTAAACCTTACAACTCCCATTGCATTATTTAATGTGTCAATTCCTAAGGCTCAAGTTCCATTGAGAAATTCAATGCTTCCCTTAAGGAATACTTGTGAATTGATTTCTTGCTACTTAAAAAACTTCATTGAGATGTTTGAATTTTGCAAGACATGGTTATGAAACTCCTTTTCTTAAAGATGGAGAAGGTATATTGGAGTATGCAAGTAACTTTGGAAATCAACATAGAACCATCTATGTTTGAATATGTCCATAAAATTCTGATGGACAACAAAGTGGTTAGCATCAAGCCAACTAAACAAGGCAATAGTGCAATTGATTCTTTTCATTCATATGCAAGTGTAAAATGGATTTTGCAAAAACTAATAACTATTTTTTTCGAAGAGCAATGGCTTTTTATCCAAGTATTTGTAGAATAAATACAACTTGAGATCACAATTGAACTTCCTAACTTCTAAGGACATCATTGAGATTACATTGATGCAAGAAGTTAAAACATTGTATGTGAGTGAACTCGTGAGCCTTAATGAATGGTAGTGAAATGAGCATAGGGTTGCACATTTGCTTCTACTAGCTTCTTTGTTGCTCTATGAAGCCAAATGTACCACCTTGGCAATCACCCTTTAGCCAAACATACCACCATGTCAACCACTCATGTTGTTGCCAATGCTTTTTTATCACGACTCTTGGCAATCACCCAATAGCCAAATATATATTGGATTGTTGACCACCCATGTTGCCAATTTCTTTTATCACAACTATTATTACTCTAGCCAATCTATAGACATTTTGCAAATCATAACTCGCCATCATAGGCACTCTCCAATTAAACAATATTGCCCAATAAGCTCCACCTCACACACACAGATTGGCACATAGCCAGTCTTGGAAGAAAAGAGAGAGGGGGAGGAGGGGGGCTAGTTATGGGTGAATCAACAACACTAGAGAAAGTAGAATGTGTGCAGCAGCCTGGTGATGAAAATGCTGGACTAGGCCACATGCTTAAAGGGGGAATTAATGAAGACTGACACTTACTAATAATATGGTATCTGGATGAATTAGTTTACTAGGGTTTTGTAGTGCCTAGTGTTTACTTATGCTTTTCAAGAGTGGACAAGTTGTAGCCATTGTGGAACAATAATAATGAGAGACATTTTATCATTGTCCATTGCTCACTAGGGTAACATGGTTGCTATATTTAAGTTTTTTTTGTCTTCAAGGATGATCAAGGTTTGGTCTCCTTTTGTCTTGATAGAGGTAAAGTTCATCCCTTATTTTGTCTTTCTATTGGGTCCTCTTTTAACTTTGTTCATGCATCTTATCTTAAGGAAATCTAGTCTCTGATCTACCCAATTTTTTAATAAATATGTGGTATCTAATTGGCTTTAGCATGTGGCCAGACTCATATCATCTCTATTCATCTTCTTGGCCAAGATCTGTTCAGGTAGAATGTGGTTAATAAAAAAATAGAAAATCTTTGTTCCTTTACCTTCAGTTGTGTTTCAATTAATTGTATGAAAGGAACCTTATGTTAGGCTGAGGGGCTTTGTGTGTGTGTATTGTTGTTGTTGTTGTTAATCACATCCCCAACTAAACTTTGGGTTCTTATTATTAGTTCTTAAAATAAGAACATTCCTGACTGAGTCTGGTTTGGGAATCTAGGCTGATTCTACATCTGCAAAGAACCCAAGATTGGAGATTATGGAAGTACTAGTGTTGTACAAATAAATCATAAGTAACCCACCTGACAGAAGAAGTACAGCTGACTTATGAACTTTTCAAAAAGAATATGTGATACTTACTTGTAACTAAATGGTTTTTTTTGCAGAAAGCAATAGAGTTATCTGTAAAGTCACACGACTAGGGAGTGAGAACGGCCAGTTTCACCATAATAGGGCATCAAATATGTAATTGGGAATGAAAATTTTACAAAACAAAATAATTGGGGTACAAATTAAAATTTCCATCAACTTTGGGGGTAAACTGAGTTTCATCATGTCTTGCATCTCCATTGCTGCTACATATATTTTCACTGCTGCTACCTGTACAACTACAATAATTACTCTTGAACCTTGTGCATTAAAGGGCAAGCATTTCATACTGAGATTTAACAAAATTTCCTTACTTTGCAAATACCACTGAAAGAAGGGATAGGGGGTGAAAAGCAGGCCAAAATACAGGGTAACTTTGCTGATAACTCTAGTACCTTCCCAAGTTCCTAGCTCTTGTTGAAAAAACATTCGGACCTGCACAGCTGAAAACAGGTTTGCACTTTGCACCCAGTGGTGGTTGCTGCAATCTAGTTGGTCCAAAGTTCCAGCATTATAAGATGATTAGTTCTGGAGTCTTGTTCTTTGTTCCAAGTCCAGTTCGGGATTTCCCCCAAATGTTCAGAACTTGCAGGGATTTCCTTCAACCTCCTCTGAACCCAAAAAAAAAAAACCCAGA
>Ga0209208_10012287_pt1 | contig 10859 bp, 5 predicted proteins | sample S1TSphfallax_3_FD_187694 | JGI IMG/M metagenome (GOLD analysis project Ga0209208, IMG submission 187694) | Host-associated microbial communities from peat moss isolated from Minnesota, USA - S1T2_Fd - Sphagnum fallax MG (SPAdes) (version 2) | ecosystem: Host-associated > Plants > Peat moss >... | reverse complement strand
GTGATCTTGCTTGCTTCAGATCACCTTACACCCTCGCCCTTGTTGGGAGCTTATGTATAAAATCCCCAGTCGCTCCCGGAGTGGGAAATTGTGTCATGTAAGGCACCCTCAATTTACACTATGCAAACCTCTTCCGAGATTGTTATTACGAGGCTCGAGTGCAGTTGAAAGCTATGCTTGTGAACATTGCAGCACTTTTGTAATCAGACAGTTTGATACCAGTGTTGGGAGGTTATCAGAACTGGAATCTGATATCCGGAGGTTCTCAAATTGGGTCTCAGAATCAAATAACTGGGTTCTGATAGATAACTGTAGTTCTCAAAAAAGAGAGAACCAACTCCAATCTATAAACCTTAGTTCTCAAGAAAACCTAAGAACCGGTCAAATAATGATTTATAGAATTGTTAGCTCTTTGCCGGTTATTTTGTGAAATCCTCCGGTTCTCTGAGGCTTTCTGAAGAATCCCAAACCAGGGGTTTTTAAAATTCTATATATATTTAAAAAAAACTGGAACTGTAGGTCCTTTGATTCTATAATTTTTTTCAAGAAAATGAATGAAAAAATGGCCAAAGTCGCCACATTGTGAGCCAAAAAAGAAATTCTAAAGTCCTCATATGTAGAGAAAAGGTTCCAATAAGTCCCCAATTTATAAGAGAAAATCCTAAAATTTTCTACTTTCCCCCCTCCGACATGTACCCAATTATGGCTAAGTCCTCGGGTGCATGCTCGCCACCCCCTCTTATTTCACAAATTTGAAAAACAAAAAAACACAGGTATTTGGCAGGTACTTGATTTTGATAATACCCAATGGTTCTAGTTTTATTATTATTTTAGAATTAAAGAAGCACTAGTTCTTGAGAGTTTATTGGGGGAAAAAAAGTCAGAGAACCACCATTTTCGGTTATTTAAAAAAATCTCAAAGAACAAGTGATTTTATAGGTGGTTATTTAATTTTAATTTATTTTTTTTTTGGGGTGAGAATCATGGTTATATATCAGGATCCATTCTTTGATTTTTTTGAGAACCGACAATTATGAACATCAAAAACCGCTTCAATAACCACGGGGGTCTGTTCGTGTTTTTGATAACCGCCCAACACTGAACAATATTCTATAGTTTTAACTAAACATTATGTTGTGAATGTGTTGACAAAGTGTGAATACAAGATAATTTCCCATTTGGAGTGGGTCTCATTTAGAACATGCCCTTCATTTTTCTTCATTTCTACTTGGTTCACACACATTAGTGTTTTGTGTTCCATAAGATTTTGTTGTTAATTTACTCCTAAAAAATCCCAATATTTGGGGGGGAAAATTCTAGTGTAAATTCAATTAATTCAAAAAGTAGGGGAAAATTCACACTCTATCTCACATACATAGACTCTCTTATATAATTAGCTCAAAATGGGCATGAAGTTTGGTGTTGATGAGCATGGGAATGAATTGGAATAAGGCCCACGGTGAAGCGCTTAATTATAAGTAAAACCATATGTCATTTTGTTCTCTTTTTTTTCATGGTACCCATCAATATACCCTTTTTCAAAACACCCTCCAAAAGTGGAGAAACAAGGGGTGTGTCACATTGTGGCCTTGCCATTTACATTAAAAAGTAACTTAAAGCAAAAGAAGACTTATGGAAACTCAAAAAATATTTCACCATGCAAAAATATAATCTTCAAAAAAAATCCTCTAAAAGAAACCAAAATCCTTCAACATATTATAACTCTATAAATAACTAATCTCAAGTTTCAACACAAGCCAAAAATATCATCTTTCAAAAATCCTCACATAAAAATACTAGACCTATTATTTATTACCTAGTATGGGCCAAATTTCCTTAAGCTACTATACTCTATAATGAATCTAAAAACAATATCCTTGCCTTTGTAGGCAAGGCCAACAAAGAAATATGCTGGGTAACATGCCCTCGAGATACACTAAAGAAATATATATTGGGTTATATATATAGGGTTTTTAAAAACCCAATGCAATGAAGAGAGGCTTGTTGCAGCAGTTCACTTTGCAGAGGAGCAGCACTGGCTTCAATAGTAATAGAATCAAGTGAGTTCTAACACCATGATTGTATATAACTTGTTTGGGAGCAATTTATGTAAAGTGGTATCATGAATGCCCCAAGTATCAAGCTTCTCTGCTTGCCCCTGATTTTTTGTTGCAAGTTTCTTTTTTAAATACTTATGATGACTGCCCAAGTCAGTGTTGGGCAGTTATTAAAATTTTGCACCAAATAACCGACAGCTATCCGGGCATGTTCCTAAAAGATATATAGGTTGAGACCCTATGTCCCTAGGATTAATATTGGAGATACCTATCAAGCCTCATTTTGTCTAATATTATTTCAAAAAAATTCAATACCTGACCTATAATTGAGCTTGTACACATGTTTGGGGTTGTAAATGTCTCTAAACCCTACACCCCTTTTTCCCTTGAATGCTTGAGCCTCTATGTTGAATGGTGTTCTCCCATTACAACCTAGGTCTCTATCCCTTTATATCAACAACATTTTCCCTTGTTGTGCATTTTTGGGTTGTCATCTAGTATGTGATGCTTAAAAAGTTCACATCCAAAGCAATTGGACTTCTTTTCAAAGGTAAAAACAATAGAACGAGCTTTCCTATTTATTTGTGTGACTTGTGACATGAACCTTTAGGTTTCAAAGTTTTGAGGGGGAATTGTTATTGAATTATTTTCAAATTTGTTATCATGTATTACTATGTCAACATTTACAACTATCATTGTTCACATACATCAACCAAATGATGTAAAATTGTCTTGATTAACAAATTATATCCAAACAAAAAATACAACTCACTTGCAAACAATAAGAATCTAAGCTGAAAACATGAAATGCAAAACATGTATAAAACAATGTGCAACGAAAAAACTTGCATAAAAACACAAATAAATCTATAACAATAAACTTGTGTTTTTAAAAATCTTAAATCACCAAAATTATTTGAAACACACACAATTTAAGATTAGATCTCAAACAAAAAGTAATTTGAACATTGTTCACATTTGAATTGGTTCCAAGTTAAAACATAATTAATTGCATTAACTTATGTTAGAACTAACCTAATGAAAATTTAACCAAGTAATTAACATAACACACTCAACAATTGTTGTATGTTACCATGTCAACATTATCATTGCTCACACACAAACCAAATGAAATACTACTACTATGAATGGTGCATCACATCCAAATTATCCCCTATTTAGGGCTAATGTCCCCCTAAGCTAAATAATAATGTAAAGATTTTGTTTCATAAATTCACCAAGAATGAAAACCATGGTTATAAAGTGAAAAGACTAGTAAGCCAAGTGTAAATGTGAACCCCATTGTTAGTCACCTAATTACAACTCTTCAAAGTCTTAGCCAAATGCAAATGATGATGGATAAAAGATTTAACATGTTTTTACTATCTAATTACACAAATGGGTACCTAAATACGTTTAGTGGACCAAAAACAAAACCAATATTTGACTAATATTTCTTCCAATGACAACACAAAACATCCCATATGCCAAATTTTTAAAACACCAATCACAAATCAACATAGTGACATCCTTGTGGATGCCCAAACAACATGTAACGTAATTTAGTAAGGACAACAACCAAGGATGGGTCAATTTGACCATCAACATTAAAAAAATTACACGATGCACAATTATTCATGTGGTCTTCCATGTTTCACCATCTTCACCTTCCAACAACAATATTCCGAAAGGTCACACCTTCCACATGCACAAAATAACAATTCCTATAATCACATCCAATGTAATTTGTGTTATTTATTACAAGTACACATAATCTCCGAGTTCAAATCTATGGACTTGAAGCTGATAACCATGAATCCACAAATAATGGGATAATGCAACATATATTGGTGATCATGAACACTTGTCATATTTTCCATAACAACTAGCATTACATGTCAAAATAAAATTGTTTGTTGTTCACATGTTTGAAGCCATAGCTTTAGATCATCAAATTTCATTATTGCTATAATGTTTTCTTGGATTGAAGTTAGCATCTCAAACTTGTGCCCGAACAATATATATATGGTGAAAAGGAAACAAAAGTGACATATCAATTAAACATATACCCTGTAATTAACCATGGTAATTGTAAGTTTTAGTTTATAACATGGCTATTTTGAAACCCACACTTACATAAATCTCAATGCATCATTTGCACCATTTGTTCAACTAACATGTTTGCTTTTGGATGGTTTCATGAAATTGTGCTGATCCATCAATGTTTTTTCACATAATTATTGGAACTCATCACAAAGTTTCATACCTTGGTTAGTGATTATTTTAATTAAGGCATTAAACATACTAAACACCTTGTCTAAAAATGCATAAATAACTCCTTCATTATTGTGATTTGGCAATGACATCAACTTTAGTTAATTCGAAAAATATTCAATCGACACATCCAAAATATATTGAATATGTCATTTCATCAAACTTAATGGGTTGGAAAATCCAAACTTCATTGATAACCATGCCCCATGATGGGCAATGGTTATAGATAAGTTGTAGGTGCATTGAATGATACCCATGTTAGTCACACACCACACATTAAAAACAAATAGTTAAATTTGTAATTGCATGCTTTGCCACCAATATTGTGCTTAGAATAAACTATATGTTTATCAAACCCCAAAATGGACCAACTTTTTAGGAACATGTGACATTAGACCTTCACATTGTTTTGGATGAAACACTGCCCACATTCATCCATCATTTCACACCCAGAGGAATTACCTTCCCATTTGAACCTTTTAACCCTATGCATGGCCCATCATTGTTCCTTGGGTGTCAATCCAACTAAAACTTCACCAACTTGCAAATATGTGACAATAGGTGTATTTTGATGTATGTCCAAAACACCATCGTTTTCAAATCTTAAGAACCCTTATTACCCATGCCATTATGGAACAAAACCTTATAATATCATAATAAGGTGTAAAAGTAGGTAAAGGCATGCCATCTCTAAATTGCTTCCAAAATTACATCTCCATACAAATGAACCCCAATGATATCCTCTTCATTAGAACTTAGGTTTTGATCCAATCCATAGACATCTTGGTTAACCTTACCAACATTATGAATAATGTCAAAGGAAATCCTTTTCAAATGAGTTGTATTGCATTTTTGTTTTGTTGTCAAATTGATTAGCATATGTCAACACAAATTCTAAATCATCATTGTCAAATTGGGTGAAGTTCTTAACCTAAAATATTTTAATTAATATGTAATTGGAATGGTCATCTTCAAATGAGTTGTCAAAAAATGGGAGTTGAAATGAACTTGGCCTTCAACTCTAAAAGGCTTACTTTTGTACTTCATTCAAGATATATTTTTGATTGGTCTTCATCAATTGAATCAAAGGTTTAACAATGCCATTAAATCATTTCACGAATCTCCAATATTAATTACACAAACTTAAAAAAATTCAAAACCAACTAACATTTTACAACTAAGGAACATGTAAAAGGCCTCCATCTTGGTCTTTTAGACAATCAATCCAACAAGATAAATAATGTGACCCAAGTATTCCATTTTATGAAAAAATCAACATTTAAAAAAATACAATTTAAGATTATGGTCCTTAAAATCAATCAAACACCTCCTATCAATATTGCATAAGTTATCTATAGGTGTTGCATAAGTTATGCTTGGCCTTTGGATTGGTTAGTTATTACAAAGGTACATGTTTAATGGATAACATTTGGCTTTATCTAATGGAAGTGGATGAAACCCATAAGTTACAACCTACCATTTTGCAAAGTGGTCAAGAGGCCTAGTCCCCCCTAGCCATTAGGTAATAGGCATAATGGGTGGATAAGCCTTTTTTGGAAAGCATATGTACCATTCAATAATTGTGGGTGGGGGTAGGTATTCATCCTCTCCATGTATCCCTTTTAGACCATGTAGGTACATTGTGGGTTAAATATTTTCCATAGGCATCAAATCTAGGCACGGTCCTAGTTAGAGGTGTGCACTCAGCTTTCCTTAAGGACCTTATGTCCCCAACTATGTTGAGAATTCCTTGGTGTAACCATAGATTTGTAGATAATTAGTCCCGTTTCGTATCTTGAATAATAGACTAGTATTGGAGTTCACAAAACGTAAGTATGGGAATCACATAAAAATGTGACATTCTAGTTGTTTGAAAACTAGAAATCCATGGCCAATTTCCATTTCAAAGGGATGCAAAATAATCAAATTCAATTTTTGGTTGTCTAGTAGAATTAGGGTTTTTGGTGAAGAAAACCATCCCATCTTTGGCCCTATTTCATCCCCAATTAGCGGTAAAGTGAGCAGAACTGGGTACTGTTTGATGAAACTGGGTATCAGGTCACAAGAATTGCACAATATTTATTCCCTCAAGACTTGATTTATATGAAAGCATATGAGTAGCAGCGAAAGCACAAGCAAGGCCCATCCAAAACTGGGGGTCAAACTCATGTGAGGACCAATTTACGTAAGCAAAATCAGTTTGATCCCCTCTTATTCTCGATCTCCCGGCATACTGTTTTAGTCCTGACTTTTGATTTCATCCCTAGTTTTGAGTAAACTAGAGCCCAGTACCACTAGTTAGTTTGGAGTACTTTAGGGATAACTCCATCCTCATCTGAAGTATTTCCATCTTGCTGAAAGAAATTGGGCAGATTAAAAAATTATGGTTCCTCCATTGCAAATTGTTTTTTTTTTGGCCCCACTTTGATTGCCCCATATTCCAAATTTATTTTGAGGCTCATGGTGGCCATGTTGGTGATAATATGACAAAATAGTCAACAGTTCTAATTCAACTGGTTTGATGATGGAAGAAATGTAAAATTTGAGCCCCAGTTCAAGTTTTCAATAGGTGGAGAAAATGTTTTTTTAACAGAATTTTTTTGCCCATAAAATAAATAATAAAAAATAAATAGACAGTTTGTTTTAAAGTTCTGAAATATAGTACAGGGGCAACATTAATTACACATGTCTGTCAAGTAATAAATTTATTTTCAAAGATTTCATGTTGAAAAAACAAAAGATTCCTGAAGTTTCCCAAGAAAGATTCCTTTAAATTGTTGACTAGAAAAATTGTTGTACATATGAAGAAAGTTGAATGATGATTAGTGTTGAAGATGCCAAGGCACTACTACAACTACTACTAGCCTATTTTGAAAAGCCTTTTTTCAAATTTCTGAATCATTCTCTTTTCCATTAAAAAGTCATGTGCCCAAACAAAAGTGCACTTCCTCCCTCCAATTTGCATGCAGGCAGTTGAAAAACAAGTTCAAGTAGAGAGCCTGACAAGTTGAAATTATTGGTGATGAACATGAAATCAGCCAGTATTTTTGGGGGGGCATGCAAAAAAGTACTAGGTATGCAAAGTCCAAAAGCTTTGAGTTTCTCAAAGCTTCCACACCCAAAACCCGAGCAAAGAGCATACATAACCTCCTCACCCAAAGATTGCTATATCTTAAACCCTAAACCTCAGAATGCATATCCTCCTAAATCCTTCACAATGAAAAGAAAGAAAAAAAAGAACTTTAAATCATAAACCCTAAAACCTCAGCATACATATCCTCCTAAATCTTTCACACTGAAAAGAAGCCCTAAATTATAAACCCTAAACCTCAGCATACATAACCTTGTAAAGCCCTAAACCTGAAACCTGAACCATTAACATACATAACCTCCCATTATTAGGACTATGCATACAAAAACCTTTCACATTCCATTTACCTCAAATTCAGTTTTACATGTTCCTCCATTTTCCAGTGGACATGTATATCATTCAAGTTGCCAATGGTCAGGACTACTTAAAAGAAAATGAGTTTAGGGTTAGGTCTTATTCTCCCTTTTAATCAACTAATTCTCATGCTGAATCAGCTGTTAGTGCTGATTATGTAGATGTAATCGTAATCGGTAGGCCTTTGCCCATTATGCTAACGGCTGTTAATGCTAGGGGAGTTGGACAGGGTTTAGCCAATTCCGACTCCTAGTCGATGCTTGGCCTTCACCTCTCAAGCTTGATGCACAGTCTCAATGGGAGCCAGAATTGGCAAAATCTCGATAGATAGGTGCTGGAATTTGCCAAACTCTAATCCATTCAATCTCTAATAAATATACATCATCAATTGATTTGTTATTTTCTGACAAAAAAGTTTAGAGAAATTTTTGAGTTGGGAAACCCTAAATTTTGGGTGGTTTCACATCTAATGGACTTGATTTTTCAACAAAAAAGAGGATATGGATCATGTCATTGTGACAAGGGTAATGGAATTGTTTCGTTTTTAATGTCGTAGGTAGTAGCAAAAGGCTTAAGCTTAAAAGGGGGAATCTTTAAGCCCGAGGGTTAAAGATTCTTTAAGCCCAACAATCTTTAAACCCAAGGCTTAAAGATTCTTTAAGGACGAGGGTTAAAGAATCTCCCAGTTGAGGGAGGACTTTGGAAAATCTACTAAAGAGGAGCTTGGAGAGGACAGAAGAGAGAGAGAGAGAGAGAGAGATGGAGAGAGAGAGATGTGCCGTGGTCAATGGTGGCCAAGCAAAGCATAATTGAGTGTTGGTTACATCATGTCCACCAAAACTTCTGAAACCCAAGAGAGACTCCCTCTGTAAGTAAAAGCATTTGAACCAAAACTTCTGAACCCGACTCCCTGGAAGCATTCGAAGCTGTCGGCGTGCAACAGAGCAGCTGCGACAACTAGTACAGTAATTTGCCTCTCTCTCTCTCTCTCTCTCTCTCTCTTCCCTCTCTTGTTAATAATGCAATTATATATTATTTATGAATAATAAATAAATAAATAATAAATAAATAAATATTTATTTTTATATAGTTTTTGCTGAAGATGGAACTCACAATTTGAACCAAATTCCCTCTCAAGTTCTAATTTCTTTCACCCTTTTTTTCCCCCTCAATTTTTGTGATATAAAAAAAATTGGAAAAAATTCCAAAAAAAGAAAAGAAAAAATTACTCAAATTTTATTTAAAAAAATTTATATCCAAAATTTTCCCCCAATAAATTTTTGGTTGGAAAAAAGTCCGGCAAAATTTGTCACAAAAAAAATAAAATAAAAAAATAAAATCACTTAGGAGCACAAAGCACACATGTCAGCCATGTTATTCACTGCCACTCGGTTATAATGCCTTGTGTAAGTAAAAAGGTACACACAAAGTTAGTCGTATGAGTGGCATGGGTGCTGGTCACTGGTGACAGTGTAAACAGCACCATATCTGTGGCCCCATGTGCTGCTTGCTGCTTTGATCAGCAGACCACACACACACCACACACACACTTCTTCTTCTTCTTCTTCTTCTTCCTCATGCCACTGCTCAGGAGAAGAAGCTGCTGAGCCCAGGCCTTGTTCATTCCAACAGATGATCACTAGGGTTAGGATATTATTAATTTATTATTATTATTATTATTATTATTACTATTTATTAATATCATTCTTGAGTTGAAGAACATTCCTAGATTGTTTCTTATGTCAACCAACTGTTTGCATTTTTTCTGGGATTTAAAAAAATATTTTAATTATTTTTTAAAAAATTGGTGGGTTTACCTACCCATTTTTAATAACTATTTCAAATTTAGATCCTCTATTAGGATCAATTGTCAGATTTTATTTATTTTTCAGTTTGTTTTCTCTTTCCCAAGTCCCCCTCGTATATAACATCATGAGTGTCTCCTACAAACTATTTATGATATACATGCATAACGTACAAGCAATGACTCTGTGATTTAATGGATTAGGTGACCAGGGGCGAAGGCGAGGGCACAGGTTACTGCGAATAGTTGAGTTGTGTGTAGATTTCATGTGAGAAATCTGCACCTTGACTATTCTTGGTAATCGGCGCGCCTCGTCCTAGTTATGGATGTAATCATCCCTCATGAGAATGAGATTGCCCTCTTTTCATCCATGCACAATGTGGTTATGAAATGTTCATCTTTCAGCAATGAAAGGTTATAGAATCATTGGGTCAATGAGAGCCCGGGATGGTGGTACCTTGTGTGCTATCTAATAGGTTGCTACTGAAACGGAGGTTGAAGGTTGTTATTGATGACTCAATAGTCAATCAAAGCGTCAAGATTGTCATAACGGATGGTTATGTGTAGGGTAAAGAGGCCCAATGGTGGGGGAAGTCCCTAAGTATTGGGCCCTTGGACAAGGCGGTGCCCACCCAAGTCTTATCGTCATATTTTGGGAATTTCCATCACCTTTGGGTGACTTCATCCATTGTAAAGCATGAGGCAAGGATTTTATGAACATGAAAATTTGTAGATCACAAAGAAGAGACAAATAAGGAGTAAACTAACCCCTTTGTTGTTCACACATTAGAAGAAATAACAATGATAATACAATGGGATTAATTTAACTTTTCATTGAGTGATTCAAAACTAAGGTGGAGAATTTTAATAGAAAGGATATTTCAATATTTTGAAATTGATTGAGTAGTCAAAACTAACATCCTTATTCCATCATAACTTCAAACCAAATCTTTAAAAAATTAAGGATATTTATTCCTAGAAATTGAGTTTATCTCAAAGCATTTGCCCTTCCTTAACCCTAGTGACATTAGGGTCCATCCTTTGTCAACACATTTTTTTGGGAACTTAGTTTACTCTTTTTGTGTGAACGAAAGAGGGTTAGAGTTAGTTTATTTCTTTTAGTTTGTTCCTTTGAATTTGTAGGTACATAAGTAGGCATAACTTCACTCCCACTCTCAAGAAAATGGCATAATATTATCACTCCTTTCTTTTTAGGTAAAAATATTTTAGATAAAAAGAGGGATGCTTGTGAGTATAAGCAGCCCTTCAAATAAATAAA
>Ga0209208_10012286_pt1 | contig 10859 bp, 12 predicted proteins | sample S1TSphfallax_3_FD_187694 | JGI IMG/M metagenome (GOLD analysis project Ga0209208, IMG submission 187694) | Host-associated microbial communities from peat moss isolated from Minnesota, USA - S1T2_Fd - Sphagnum fallax MG (SPAdes) (version 2) | ecosystem: Host-associated > Plants > Peat moss >... | reverse complement strand
ATAAAATATTAATATAATGTTTTATAATGTTTTATAAATAATAAATATTAATATAATATTTTATTATTTATAAAACATTATAAAATATTAATATAATGTTTTATAAATAATAAATATTAATATAATGTTTTATAATGTTTTATAAAATATTAATATAATGTTTTATAATGTTTTATAAATAATAAAATATTATATAATAAATATTATATAATGTATAAATAAACATACTATTAATTATAATAGTATTAAACATATTTAAACATTTTGATAATGTAATGTTCTGCAAAAAGGTTTTCCTTTATAGTATATTTGATCATCGGTATGTTCTTGTAATTTATAAATTATTTTTTGTTTAACAATTTTAATTAATTTAGAACCTATATTATCAATATCATCTTTTGATGTATAAACAAAGATGATATTATCTTTAGCTATAACATAAGGAAAACATTCTTGAATATTATGAATCAAAGTATTTCTAGATTCAATATCTTCATATTTACTTCTAAATACCATCCATTTTCCATAAATATTATAATCTAAACTACAATTGAACGCAACTAAATCTGATGGATATAGTGTTGTATGAGTCATTTCGGTCAATATATAAATGAGAATTTATAACCTATAAAATATAATTTTTAAAACAGATATCATTTTTTATAAGTTCAATTATTAAAAAATATTATAATATTTTTAACAGCTGCAGACCCTTCATAAAAACATTCGATATGTCTGTTAAATTCATATTTTTCTCTTTCTTTTATTATATTGTGTTTTAAATATTCAGGTAATGGTAAAATTTACTAAATTTATCTTTATAATTTTTAATAGTTTACATATTCGTATTAAAATATATTTTTTCTTGCACAAAACCTATTATATAACTGCACATGGATACCAAATCAGATACTGAAATCTTAAACTGGAAACAATCAATTAGAAAAACACCTGATGTTTATCTTGGTTCTTCTAAAGATTCTATTATTGCTTCATTGATTTTAGCTGATAAAAATTTTAATTGCTATATAAAGAAAAAATGTTTATACAATCTTCCAATATTAAATTGTATCAGAGAAATAGTGTACAATGCTTTTGATAATAAATGGCGTGATACTAAAAAAGATAAACTTTCAACAATTAAAGTTGAATTTAAAGATAAAATAATTTCAGTTTGGAATGATGGAAAACCTATAGAATTGATAAAACATAATTTTAAATATGAAGATCCTCAAACTAATAAAATAACAGAAATTAATATGTATCCTCCAGAAGCTTATTTCGGATGGTTTTTATCCAGTACTAATTATAACAAGAAAGAGAAAGAATTAAAAACAAGTGGAAAAAATGGTATGGGAGCTAAAATAGTTAACGTATTTAGTAAATTTTTTCTTGTTGAATGTTCCGATAGTAAAAATCAGTTTAAACAATTATATAAAGATTGTAAAGCTGAACAATATACAATTTGTCCAACTAGTACAACACCATTTGTTAAAGTTACATTCGAACTCGATTATGAATATTTTAACTTCTTTGATGAAGAAATAATACTTGAATATTTACGAAAACTTCTTATAGATTGTAGTCATCAATTGAAACTGAAATTATGGTTAAATGAAGAACCTATAGATATGATAGAAGTTAACAAATATTTAAAATGTTATGGTATAATTTTATCAGATCCTATGTTATACTTTCAAAAAACTATAAATTGTGAATCTAGTACTTCAGTTACAAAATCTAAACTTGAATATTCATGTATAATTCTTCAAAAACAAAATGATTTTAAATCTATAGTATTTGCTAATGGTATGTTTCTAATAGATGAAGGTACAGAAATTAAAAACTTGAGAAAAGAATTATTCGATATATTATGTGATCGTGTAGCTAAACATTTTAAATTGGCAAATATAGATACAAAACGGTTTAAAGATAATTTATTCATATATCTAAGCATTCATAGTTTTGATTTAATGTATTCAAATCAAACAAAAGATAAAGTTACAAGTGCAATTAGTTATGATATAAAAATTACAAAACAACAATTTGATACATTTTTACAATTTAAATTTATACAAGAACTAGAAGCTACATTGCTTAAACCAACTAAAAAACCAATTGAATGTAAAGCAGATGAAGCCAATTTAGCTGGAACTTCAAAAGCTTTAGATTGTTGTTTATTTATAACTGAAGGTCTTAGTGCTAAAACTTTTGCAGTCAGAGGATTGCAGTATCTACCTGGAGGACGTGATATCTATGGTGTTTTTCCAATAAAAGGTAAATTCATGAATATTTCTAAGGCATCAATTTCAGATATACTTAAAAATAAAGAAGTAGTAAATTTATTAAATATTTTAAATATAGAAAAAGATAAAGATTATACAACTCCTATTCATAGGAAATTATTACGATATGGTCGAATTAATATTTTAACAGATGCAGATATGGATGGAGTTCACATAAAAGGTTTACTTTTAAACTTTATATATCAAATCAATAAATCTTTATTTCATCTTAATTTTGTACAAAGTTTAATTACTCCTGTTGCTAGAGTATTTCTAAAAGATAAAACTATAGTAAATATATATTCAATGAAATCATTGCAAAAATACAAAAATGAGAAAACAAAATATTATAAAGGACTTGCCACACATTCAGATCAAAATAAAGAAGTAGAAGATTGTTTTAAGAATTGTAGCACTACTATTTTTACATTGGATAATGAATCTGAAAAATCTTTTTCAATTATGTTCGATAAAGAAACAGAAGAACGTAAACAACTTATAATGAATATTACTGAACCTTCAGATATGCCTAAAATTATAACTTGTACTTCATTTCTTATTGATCATTTCAATCCAGAATTTCAAATGGAAGTACAAGCTAGAAATTTACCTCATTTTAGTGACGGTTTAAAAATATCTCAAAGAAAAATATTGTTTACCATACTTAAAGATACAAAATATGAAATTCAAATAGAACAATTAGTAGGAAAAGTTATGGCAATGACAAAATATCACCATGGACCCGATTCACTTAGAGAGTCTATTAAAAACCTTGGACAGGATTTTACCGGATCTAATAATATTCCATTGTTGATAGGCATAGGTGAATTTGGAACAAGAATAGAAAATGGTGATGATTCTGGCGCTGCAAGATATCTACATATAAGATTTAATAAGTTTTATAATGATTTCTTTTCTGAAAATGATGAATTTCTAAATTATGTTGAAGATTGTGGAGAAAAAGTAGAACCAGAATGTTTTTATCCTCCTATACCATACTGTCTCATAAATGGGTGTAATAGTATTTCTAGTGGATTTAAACCAGATTTTTTTCCTTATAATATTGTAGATCTTAGAGAAACAATTCTTGATATTGTTAATGGAAAAGAACCGAAAACATTAGTTCCATATTTTAATGGATTTCTTGGAAAAGTTGAAATGATTAATGAAAATAAGTTTAAAACTATAGGTATATTAAATATTAATAAAGGAGTATATATTCTTGATGAAATACCAATTGGAACTTCTTTTTCAGATATAACAGAACTGATTAAATCATTTCCAGATGTTACAAATTTAAGAATTGAAACTACCGTTAAAAAAATTAAAGTACTGTTTAAATCTGATGCAACATATGATGATCTTTTTAAGAGATTAAAATTAGAAAAAACGCATACAATTAGAATTATATTATTTAAAAATAATAAACCTTTAATTTATAAAAATGTGACAGAATATCTTAAAGATTTTGTAAAAGAATACCTGATAATCATACAAAAACGTAAAACATGTGTACTAAATAGCATAAAACATAAAATAAATTTAATAGATCAAAAAATAAGATTTCTTAAAGATGTTAGATCTGAAACAATTAATATCAAAGAAACATCTGAAAAGATTATTGATAGACTTAAAGAATTGAATTATGTAGATCTCAATGATAATTTTTCACATTTGACAAATATGAGTATATCAACAATAGCAAAAGATAATTTTAATAATCTTGAAAAACAATCTGCTAATCTTAATATAGAATATAATACTTTACAATCTAAAACAATAAATGAAATCTATAAAGATTCATTAAATCTATAATATTAATACTTTATAATATTATTTAAATAATATTAACATAAAACACATGAACTAGGAGGTTCTGGAGTAATTGTAATTAATATTTTATCCCAGTTGTTTATTATAAATTGTAAATGGTCTTTTAATTTAGATATATAAATTGCATGGTCATTTGGTATATTATTAATTGAAATTTTTAATGTTTCATTATAAGCATTACGAATCAAATTTAATATATTTGTTTCATTTCTTTTTAATGATGATACGTCTTCTATTTTTTAACATAATATCTAACATTTTTATTAAAATAATATTTATTCACTTTATATTGTACCGTCTACGAAGCTAGGAGTACCGTCTACGAAGCTAGGAGTACCGTCTACGACGCTAGGAGTACCGTCTACGACGCTAGGAGTACCGTCTACGACGCTAGGAGTACCGTCTACGACGCTAGGAGTACAAAAGTTATCATTGTTTGAGCCAATTATATGTTTAAAATGTTACATAAAATTTATAAAATCTAGTAATATTTTAGATATATTTACAATGTTCTTTGTAATCCTTTTTGCATTGATACATAGTTCATTATCAAAACTTATTATCTACAATGAAACACATTTTCTTGTTGATAGTTTTTATAACGATTATAATATAACTGAACAATTGTATCCTAAATTATATAATAATTCAGATTTATATTTTTTAATCTATAATGTACATAATAATAATCACATACAAAAGACACTAGTTAGATATGAAGTAACTAAAGAAAATGTTTCAATAGTAATTCAAAAACATTCATTAAACTTTTTTGATATATTTGATGGAATTAACAAATCTATGTTAACTACTACTAAATCGGATACAGAAGTTTATATTAATTTAAATATTTCAAACGTAGTAGACATAAGGCGTAGTAGTGATGGAAAACACTTGTTGTTTTACGTTAATAAAAATGGATCATTGTATGTTTATACATATCTTACTATTAAAGAAATAAAATCTGAAATAGAATCTATTAATAATACACGTGTATCACATAGTAAACCTTTAGAGTTGTATAAAGTTATTTATAAATCTAATAGTATATGTATTAGAACTAACTCTACTAGTTGTAAAATGTTAGAATATTTTACGGAATATTCTATAACCATTACAAACGAAACTGGGATGATATGGATAGATGATGATGGATACTTTTTTTCAAATAATAATATTTTATATTCATGTATCGATATTCAATGTACATTATATCATACATTCAATCAAAATATAACAGATTGTTATTATTATAATAAAAATAAGTTTTGTGTATCTTTAGAAACTGTTACTGTATGTTCATCTGATAAAAAAACTTATGATGTTACATATGATTTTGCAAGTAAATTAGCAAGAGTTCACAATTTTTTGTATTGGGTACCACCTAGTACTAATTCTTCACATAAAAGATATACTTATACTGAGTTATTAATTATCAATATTGTAGGATTTATTATATATATGGGAATTGTTTACTTATCTCTTATTATTATATTGTAATTTCAAATCTACTAATAAATTACACAATATAATAATAAGAGATTTATATTTTATAATTTATATTTTAATAAAATTATTCATTATATTGTAATTTCAAATCTACTAATAAATTACACAATATAATAATAAGAGATTTATATTTTATAATTTATATTTTAATAAAATTATTCATTATATTGTAATTTCAAATCTACTAATAAATTACACAATATAATAATAAGAGATTTATATTTTATAATTTATATTTTAATAAAATTATTCATTATATTGTAATTTCAAATCTACTAATAAATTACACAATATAATAAGATATAAACAATTCTCATATATTGAAATTGTTTATCAATTTAAATAAATTCATAATGGAGAAAATAAGTGATAAAGATATTGAAAGTGTACCTAGATTATCACCTGAAACGTGTCAAATTTTAAGAGAAAAGGTTTCTTACACCCTGAATATTTGACAATTCTTAGTTTTACATAAAATATATTTCAGTTTATAGATTGGTTAATAGAACATATGAATATAAATGTGTAAATATATCTGATAATATTTTACATTTCAGTTTATAGATTGGTTAATAGAGCATATGAAATATAAATGTAAATATATTTGATAATATTTTACAATATGTAAAATGAATTATCATATTGATGTAAAACTAACAAAAAATTAAGTTTACTTGAATTAAGATTATGTAAAAACTATGAACGAAAACATCTTTAAAAAAGTATATGAAAATTTTGAAAATACTTATATTACAAAATATGAATTAATGTCAAATGTATATTTTTTATCATCTATAAACGACTGTATTAAACTATTAGAAGAACTTAAATTGAGATATGTACCGTCTACGACGCTAGGAGTACATGTATTAATACCGGAACGTTCCGGTATGAATAAAATTATAGAATTTATAAACCTAAATCAAATAGAATTTCAAAAGATGGCACATTATCTATTAACCGAACTTATAATTTTATATAGGGATTACAGATGTGAATTAATTTATCCAGTTTTTGTATATGCTGGAATGTTTCTACAAATAAATCTTGATCTAGTATTTTATGAATTTAGTGAATATGATACTTATTCAAATTATATTTATAATCAATTTATAACAGTTTTACATAAGTATTATATAGATCTACGGTTTCAATTTATGTTTCTTTTGGGTGTAAAACATATTATTAGTAAATTTAAATAGCATTTATATTTTATAAAATGGATTATAATGATGTTAAACTTATAATCCATATTTTAGAAAAAATGGATTATAATGATGTTAAACTTATAATTTACTTTAACCGGCTTCGCCATTGACAACTTTGTTGGATCTATCAAATCTTGAGAAAGTATATTAATATTAGAACAATTATATCACACCAAATATAATTTTATAATTTTTATGAAATTATGAATTTCTAGATAAGTAAAATTTAGCTGCAGCTGCAGCTCCTAATAATTCTGCAATTGTATACATAATAAAATTTGTGGATGTAAATGAACCGGTCATCATTAAGCTTAAACTAACAGCGGGATTAATTGACCCATTAGTTAATAACAATATAACACATAAACTGATTGCTATGTATATTGGACTTCCTGTAGATAATATAACATAAACAAATATAAATGTTCCTAAAAATTCATATAGCAATTCAATCATTTTAATAAGAAAAATCTTTGAATTTTAATAAAAGTAAATTATTCAACCTGTTTATAAATTTCTACAAGTACTTCTCTTGCAATATATTTAAATATTGTATGATAAAAATTCAGTTTACTACTTATCTCTTGGTATGTTTTTTCTCCAAGAATTTCTTCTATTTTTCTTCTTTGTTGAGCATATGTATTACATAAAATTAAATATTGTCTAAATTGTTCAGGAGTTATTTTTATATCTTTATTGACTATATGTTCACTAGCTGAAATTAGTTTATCTATTTGTAATTGTATTTCATTGACAGAAATTACAACTTGAGGATCAAATAAACTACACAACTTATTATCAAATTCAAGTAAAAAATCTTGTATAATTGCTTTATTAATCTGAGCTGTTATATATTGTTCTAGAAAATTTGTATTAGCTATCAAAACAATCAATTTTCTAGCTAGATCTTCATTATAATCGAAATCTGGTGTAAAGACAGGATAAATCTCTCTTTCTGCATAGTTTTTAAGTTTAATCATATTACCTAAAATATGATTAAAATTTTTAAATATTGGACGTATTTTACTATTTACATTTAGATATTGTTTCACTTTATCGAAATATTTATCTATGTAGATATTCATAGTTTATTAATAAATCAAAGTTTTACGAAAAATTTAAATAATCATATTATCATTTATATAATAAATTTTTTGAAGAATGTTAACTTCAATAAAATCTTTGTTTTTGTTTATAATTTTTTTCTCTTATTATAATATATTTGTATCGCTTGATCAATCCAGAGTCATTATTCTTTCGGATCCAACAGAGTTGTCGACGGCAGAGCCGGAGCCAACAGAGTTGCCGGATCCAACAGAGTTGTCGACGGCAGAGCCGGCTCTGCCGTTGACAGGAGATCAAGAAAGTGATGAAATTATTCAACAAAATGTAGAATTTTGTGAATTTTATATTACAGAAAAAAAGTTAATTCAAGGAACGTGTCAACGTTTATTTGGAGGATCTAAAGCATGCTTAAGTGATAAATATATGAATATAATAAATTCTGGATGTTCTGAATAATTTTATAACTTATTCAATAATATAACTTATTGAATAAGTTATTATTCAATAATATAAGTTATTAAATAATATAACTTATTAAATAATATAAGTTATTAAATAATATAACTTATTCAATAATATAACTTATTGAATAATAACTTATTCAATAATATAAGTTATTAAATAATAACTTATTAAATAATATAAGTTATTAAATAATATAACTTATTCAATAATATAACTTATTGAATAATAACTTATTAAATAATATAAGTTATTAAATAATATAACTTATTCAATAATATAACTTATTGAATAATAACTTATTAAATAATATAAGTTATTAAATAATATAAGTTATAAATGTATACATTTTAAAATTAGTTACATACACCTAATATTTCCCATGTTAATGTTTCTGTATATTGATATATCGTATTAGCTAACATTTTAGATTTTCTAGCGAATTTAATAATACAATTTGTTGAACAACATTTTCCATAAGCAAGAAAATGAGCTCTTGCTATTTTTTTAATTAGTACTGGTAATTTAGATAAATTATTACAATTTAAACATTTATTTGATTGTATATTTGTTAAATTTGTATTATTACATAATTGAATTGAATTTTTATGTAAATTATATATAAATAAATCATCTAATTTTATAGTAAATAGAATTTTCTCATTAGAGTCCTCTTCTGTATTGATATTTACTTTGTTGTTTGATATTAGGTCTTGATACATTTCCAATTATATTTTCCTTTTGAGGAACATACAGATGAGAAAAAGGAAATGTTTTTTGAATTATACCGTCTTTTATATGAAATGATTGTGTAGGTATATTATAATATACAAAATTGTATTGATTTGGTATTTTTGATGAAAGTTCTTTATATGAATATTGTATATTTTGTGTCATTTATAATTGTTAATAATATTTTGAGTATGTAATATTATTAATATATTACTAAACTATCCAATTATTTAAATCTTATGATTTAAAAAAACATGTTTATATTCTATCATTATTTACATAATGTTTTATATTATGTAAAATAAATTTTTATGTTTTTAACTAAATTGTTTGATATTCCCAATCTGAATTACACATGGGGCAAACTAGACGATTTTTTAACCATTTAGAAATACAATGAAAATGAAATGCATGGTTACAAATACCACTTGCAACTGTACAATCTATAGATTTTATGTCTTCAGTTTTACAATTTAGACATAGATCTACTAATAAATTTCTACAGATCGCACAAGTATCTACTTTAATATCATATTCCCAAAAACATATTCCATTCCATTTTTTAAGAGTAAACATTTCTTGTTATTGTATATAAATACAAAAAAATATAATTTTTTTATAAAATTTATCTTCCAAATTTTTGATATTCCCAATCTTTATTATCTAAAGGACATACTTGACGATTTTTTAACCATTTAGAAATACAATGAAAATGAAATGCATGGTTACATATTCCCCATGAAATTATACATTCTTCATATGTTGATGATGATTGAGATGCTTGACATTCTATACATAAATCCATTATATGATTACGACATATTGCACAATTATCTATTTCAATATCCCATGACCATAAAGCTATAGCATTAAATTTTTTAACTTCAAAACTTTTAAATTTATTATTTTTAAACAGTAAATCTTGATTCATTGTTAACAATATTTTAACAACAAATAAATAAATTTTATATGTATCCAATAATCTCAAGTTTATGTTTTGCATGTGAATATTTCAGATCAAATTCAAAACTGATTTTGATTATATTTTCAATTATAAATATTGAAATTTTATAGTCTCTAGTATGACAATCGTTAAAAAGATCAAGACAACATGTATATTTGTTATCGTTAAAATGTACATAATTATTAGAAGTATGAAATTTAATATATTTATCACTTTTATATAATTCAAATTTATATTTCATATAATAAACAGTTATTCCTGAAATTAGTGTATCATGATATTTACAAGTTATTGTGCATCTAAGCTTTTTAGATATAATTGTAATATCAAAACAGTTATTAAATTTAATTAATTTAATCTCTACACAATTTAAAATATAATTTTTAAGACTTATAGATAATGGAAGTTTTATAATATTTGGTAATGAACAATTATTTAAAATAGTAGATCTACATTTAGATTGTAAACTAGTGTAATCATATATACCAGTTTGAAAATTTTTTATTATTTTATTTACATGACTTTTAAATTGTATATTATTTATAGATTCAATTTTATCAAAAGACTGATTTACAGTAACATATTTATCATATGAAATCATGATTAAAATATATATATTAAAAAAAATATATATAAATTTTACAATATTATTATTATTAAAAATATATATAAATTTTACAATATTATTATTAATTATATATTTCTTAAAATATATTTTACAATATTATTATTAATTATATATTTCTTAAAATATATTTTACAATATTATTATTAATTATATATTTCTTAAAATATATTTTA
>Ga0209208_10012285_pt1 | contig 10860 bp, 4 predicted proteins | sample S1TSphfallax_3_FD_187694 | JGI IMG/M metagenome (GOLD analysis project Ga0209208, IMG submission 187694) | Host-associated microbial communities from peat moss isolated from Minnesota, USA - S1T2_Fd - Sphagnum fallax MG (SPAdes) (version 2) | ecosystem: Host-associated > Plants > Peat moss >... | reverse complement strand
AATTGTTTTTTGATCTTGTCTTGGAATCACCATATTCAACACATCATATTTGAAGATTTTTTCAATTTGTCACTATATATGAATTTTTATTATTGTGTTGCATGTAGGTTTATCAAAATGTAGATACCATTACCATTAAAAGACATTACAAATGGCTTTGTCAATTCTTTTTTGCATCTCATTTATTTAATTGAGTTATAACAAGTTTTTCTTTTCAGATTTTTTAAAATTGAGTTTGAAATGTGAGAATCTTAATTTCCTCGTTCATTTGCTAGTTATGATATTTACTTCATTTTCCAATGAAGTTCAAAATTCTTCTAATTTTTTAAAAAAAATCTTCACCAACATTGATCAAATTAATTTGAGTTTTGCCTGTCTTTTCCATATAATACCATTGGTTTGATGGAACTTCTCTTCCTTTTGAAGGTTTGATGCATTCCCTTGAAAAAAAATCCCATGATTTCCAAAATTTTGGCAAGGTGAATATTTGTTGAAAATATGTTATATAGGAATCTTGTTTTCATCTGATTTTTTTATTTGAATAAATGGATATATATGTGATTCATTTAGTTAGAAAGTTATTTTAATACATTTCAAAACCTTTATATATTTTTATACTCATGTTGTAATTGTCATACAAATAAAAGCACATTGGGTGGATCAAAATGACATTTCATAATCTTTTTTTAAAATCCTTATTTCTTGTATTATTGGTGTATTTTAAGCCTAATGAATTGGTTCAACTTTCAAATTGATTCAAATGATGTTAAAGTCATCATATATTTTCATATTCGAGTTCAAATCACCATTTAAAATTTTATTAAATCATGTTTATTAAAAACTAGATTTGAAGGAAATTAATTTTAATATCATGTGGATTTTGTCATTTCAAAAAATTGTGAATATAATGGATTTCTATATTTGATTTTTTGACCTTAAGTCTTATCAAAACATTGCGAAATAACAGTTTATATTCAAATTAAATGGACTATGATGGTCCATATTAAAATTGATTTACAATTGCTTAGTTATTATTCATTTTTAAAAAATCATTGCTAAAAAACTTCATATGTTAACTTCACATAAATGATTTTTTGTGATAATAAATAATATTTTTAAAAATTATGCAACAATGATTCAAAAGTTTTGTTAATGACAATTTTTTTAGTTCATCAAATAGTGGGCATCCTCTATCTTAAATAAAATATTTAAAACCTAACTTAATAAAATTAAGCAAAATCTTATTGATTCAAAGAAAATTTTAAATTTTTTTTAAGGATTTTAATTGAAATTGAACCTTGGGTTTTTTTTAATAAAAATGTAATTATAAAATAAGTTAAAGAACCTATTCCTCTAGAACTTCAATAAAGGTTGTTGGTCATTAATTTCAAGGATCAACTTTTGAACAATGAGCTAAAAGAACTTTAATTTGGTGGCTTGAATGTAAAGTTTTCCTAGCAAAGCTTTCATATTACTTTTGGGACCATTAAAAAACAAAAATCTACAATTAAAAAAAGAAATAACCTTTTCCATTGAAAACAAAATGGCAATATATTTTTTGAAGTTTTCAACACATATATTTCATGTTTTACATATTACCTAACCATTGACTCATGACTCTATGCTAGTGGATTAAAACCTTTAAAAAATGAAGTAATAATTGTACCTAGTGATGTTGAAAAATATTGATGGGATAAACATTGTAGTTGCAAATATGATCAACCTAGTTGCAACTATTACCTAGTACCCATGTTTTATTAACTATCTTATAGGTAATAATTCTAACATTTAATAATAATAATAATAATAATAATATTGTTGTAGCTAGTAGCTTAGTTTAATTATAGGTTGTGTATAATAAATAGGCATATTATCTAGGTAACTTTGTTATATTAGCTTGAATGTATTAGGTATACTACCCTTTGTGTATATCATTAATTCCATGTTAATTGCAAACACAATCGTATAGCCCAAAAAATATACATCATCAATTATGTAATTATAGGCATGATTAATCTAGTTATAAACAACAACTAGTTGCACATAATTGCAAAATGATTGATTTCATATGACCAGATTTCTTCTGGTGAAATAGGTTAGGTGGATAGGTTACTTAACTTAAGTAGGTGGGCTAGGTAATTAGCCTACCTACTTACTTAACCTATAAACTTAACACACCTACCAAAAGCCCACCTAGCCTAGGTACCTAGGTTAAGTACATGTATGCTAAGTAGGTGTGTATCCTAGGCTAGGTGGTTAGGTAGGTAGTTAGGTAGTTAGATTAATATACTAAGTAGGTAAAGTAGACTAATTAGCTTGAGGTAGCTAAGGCCCCATTTAGACTATGGTGAGGGATTGTGACCATGGAAATTCAAAAATCATTCTATGGACTTTGGTTGTGAAATGTAATCTAGAATGATAAAAAACTTTGTTGAAATACCTTAACATATTAGTATATTATGATTCATAGTAATTAGTTGCAAAAACCCCCGAAGTTTTTTATTTTTATTTTTTGATCTGATGGGCATCTTTGTTTGGCCCATCAAAAAATAAAAATCAAGCTTTGGATAGTTTGAAAATAGATATCCTTTAGGTTGGATATATAGGTTCTCAAGAATTTACATTAAAGAGTATGGGATAAAATGAAGATATATTGGGAACATGATGGGGAACATATTGGGAACTTGATAAACATGTTGGAATTTGATGGGAACAATACAATAGGAACAACAAAAATCTAACACCCCCACCTAACCCAAAAGACAAAAATCTTGGGCCCTTGGTGCATACTACCTCACTTTCTTGATTATAAGATTTTTTTACCTATGTTCTTTGCCATTTTTTACCTAGGCTAATGGCTTGGAGAACTTTGGGTGAATGTTATAAGGAAGTAAATAATAATAATAACATTTTTAACCAATCGTGGTTTTTTGGGTTCGTTTAATGAATTTTGCGCTAGGCCCACCTCAAAAAGGTGTGCTTGGCATGAAGTCCATTAAACCATGAAACATTATCCATAAGATACCAATTAGGATTTTATGTCAAGTTTTCATCCACCTCTATTTCCTTGGTCCTTTAAGTTGTCAAGCTTTGTGTGAAACAACTTTTTACCCTAACAAATTTTTTCTTTTGATCATGAATTTTCTATTTGATGGTCACAAGTTTTTGAACTTTAATGCAAAGGGGGCTTAATCTAGGCATCTTAAATAGGTTTTAAAAAATGTTCATAACAATAAAATGACAAATTTTATTGTTTGAAAAAATATGGTGCAATGGTCAAAGAGTTTGTCTTTCAACATGGAGGTGACAAGCTCAAGTCTTCACATTTGTACCCTATCTAAGTAGGCTACTTAGTTAAGTTAAACTCCCTAGCATCTAGGCTAAGTTCCTAGTTTAAATGCCTAGTTTAGTTAAGTTAGGTTCTTTCTCACCTTAGTCTAGGTTAGGTCTACCTACCTACATTGGCCTTTTGTTCATATTAAGTCAAAATTTATTCATTTTGACTATCAATAATCAAAATGATAGTTGGTCAAATTGACTAATTGATATGAACAATAAAAAAATGGGTAATTAAAAAAACCATCAAGGTTGAAAAGACCATTAATAAAAAAACACGTGTTAATTTGATTAGGGTATAAACACAATAAAAACAACCACAAGGTGTGTGGATAATGCTTAAAATTGTGATTTTATATCTTTGAAAAATCACAAGGAGAACATAATAAATTGGATTGTCAAATAATTTTCTTTTTAAAGTTCCATTACTTATTTTATGTTTCATTGTTCAAAACTTGATGCAAATTGATGATGTTTCAAAAGTTCTTTTGCATGTTCCAAACAATTATGCACAATGGATTTATTTTTGACAAACATCCTTTTTCCTATCAAATGTGCACCATTCCTTTTCAAAATTGGAGAGGATATTAAAATTGATAAATTATTTTTAATAATTAAATTTGCTAAACTACATTTTGAAAAGCATTTGAACATATTTGTTTCAAAAATGTGTCTTTAATGAAAGTTATTCATTTTTGTGTTATTTAAAACATGGATACATTATATATATATACAATATAGACCAATATAGTTAAAATATATATATTCAACATACAACTATAAATTGGTTATGAAAGTCATGATTTCTTGTAGTGAATCAAAGAATTTACACAAACATGTGATTCAAGTTATTTTGTGAATCATATTTACATTCAAATTTATTTTGGTTACATTTTACATTTATTGGATTTAAGGGTTTTTTGGTCGCATGATCATTTGAAATGAAGTGGGGGTGTATGAGGGGAAAGTTTTTGTCTTCATTGTTGAACAATGAGAATCTTTGTTCTTCATTGTTGTTGGTTTTGGAAAGTTTATGAATTAATAATTTGAAATGTGTGAAAAAGGCATACTTGAATGGTGAACTAAGTGGCAAGGGTTAACACTGATGTTGACAAGTTATTGATTTTTTCATAATATTGCTAGGTAGGTTATTTAGTTAGTTAACATAGCCATTTAACTATTGATAGCCTAACTAACAATGTAGGTAGGCTATCAATAATTTTTTGGTAATTACTATCAATTATAGAGGATAGGTTTTGAGATAGTTGGTTGATAATTATTAATTTTACACTAAATATAAGGTTTTTAAAAAAGTAGTGTTTTGATAACATACTTTGATGATAATTGGTTCATTCAAGTAGGTTATTAAAATTTGGAAATTCCATAACAAAATAATTAATGGGTTATCAAAAATTCAATAATTGGTTAATATATTATTGATATTTAGGTTGATAACTAGGTCAAAATTCACCAATTGACCAACATTGGTTGACACATGGGTTGTGGGGCATGAAAGGCCATGCTATTAAATGTGAAGATTGATTAAATTTTTGATCTTCAAGTTTTGAAGTCTAATAGGCTTGTAATATAATATGTTCATATTTATTGTCTATTCATTTTTATTTTTTTGAGTTGTTCATATGAAGACGAGGAATTTTCTCAAAGCCCAATGGATGTTTGTAAACCAATGTTTATTGAATTTGTTAATTACAAATTGTATTATTAGTGCATGTAAAATTTGTTAATTATACATTACATTTTGACATTTTTTTTGGTGTGAATTTACTATTTAAATTAGCAATGTCTTTAGTTCTTGATGTTTTTATTTTATTTTATTTTTGTTATGTGAATATAAAAGTTCAATTTTGTGTTATGAAAGTTTGTTGAAACCTAGTTGTTTTTTCTTGCTTGTGTGCAATTAGTTTAAATTGTAAAATACACTTTTAATGCTTAATTGATAACTTTACCTCACTTATCAAGGTCTTTTTGTTATGTTGTACATTTGTTTCCTCATGTGTTAATACCATCTTCTAATGTTTTATTTTTAAATTAACAAATGGAGGTCTATCATTAAATGCCAAATGTAAAGAGTGATTGAGATGAAAAAAATGCAAGTGTTTAGAGGGAAATGTATGTGTATGTTGTGTTATGTATTTTATTTTTGGTCTAATTTCTTTGGGAAATGTTTTTATGTTCTTGTCATGCATGTGAGTCCTTTTGATCCATGGAATAAACATAACAATGCTTGTTATAAGCATGGAACAAAGAGGTAGTTGTTGATTTTGTGCAAGGCTCAAGTCTTTGTATAGCACAAAATCCATATACTTGTTCATCATGGAGCATATTTGTGGATGTTGATATAGCAAATGATTTTGGATGGACTTGTTCAATGTAGTTTTGTTTTTTGTTTCAAATTTTCCATTAAGTCTTTAGCAAGTTTTTCATGACAATATGAGTTTATTGATTTGTTGATCTCATGGTTCTCATGATGTGTTTATCACCCTATTCTTATGGGCTTTTGTTAGAATGTTTATGTTTGCCTTGAATTGTAAAGTTAAATTTTATTACATTCTTAAATTTTGATATTGTTGTTATGTGACAAAATTATATTTAGATACAAGAAATTGTTTGTTGGTTAAATCTTTTAGTAATTTTGCAAAAAACATTATCAAATGACCAATTGTAAGCATCTAGATGATGCTTCATATGCGTTACATGAATTATGTAAAGAACGTCTTAGAAAATAATTTATTGAATCCAATTATTCCATCCTACCATTTTTTGAAACATGTTTAAAGATTTTGCAATTTCTCGTTTAGCCTCCATATGTTTGTGTAAATCATGATCACATGTATTTGTTTTATTACAATCCCTTAATTGTGCCACACATTTAGTTGTAAGCATCCAATTGATGTTTCATATATGTATTGCATAAATTGTACAATAATGGTCATAGAAGTAAATTGTGCAATCAAATTTTTGATCTTTTTCACCAATTTTCCAAAGGTGTTTGAAGATTGTCCCATTATTTCTTTCAACTTGCATGTGTTTGTTTAAGTCATGGTCATCAATAGGCATTTGATTGTAATTCAATGACATCCCCTCCTCATGCCCTTCAAACATTTTGGTATGAGTTCAAATTATTTGTATAACTTTCTTGTAATATCCTATTCACACTTTTCAAATATTTTGCTATGTGGTGTACAATTAAATCGTGAACTATTTCATTTGTGTGATATTCCAAGGTTTGATGTGTTTTGCAAGAGATGTGATAAAATAGATCAAAAGCCTCAATTAAAAGGAAGTTGGGTAATGTACATATAGTGATCATTGTGGGCATTGGGGAGATTTATTGGCATCATCAAGTTTTGCACTATATGAAAGGTTCGTGTTACCCTAGATGATAAGTTGTTTGTGTTCATGTTTTAAGTTCTATCTTTGAGAACATTTGAATTGATTATGTTTTGACATAAAGAGGTTATGAAAAAAATATGATTAGTTTTTTCTTTTTGCTTTAGATTTGATATTTTCCGTAGGTATTTTGAATAAGAAAGTTCAAATGAAACAAATGTGGAGAAAGGATACTTTAAACCAAATTAGTTATAAAATGTATCATTTAGTGGAGTTCTTAACATGCCCTTTGGGCTAATATAAATGTACAATGTGATTTTTTACATGTCACAAAAGGTCCTTGCATGTTTTTTAATTATTCGCGTTGTCTTAACTATAGAGCCCATGCACCCAACTTGGTGGTGTTAGATTTTGGAATGGAAAACTTGATCATTTCTTAAATTATACATGAATTTGAATACACATAAAATCATGACATCTTTTTGTCACATCATATCATTTAAAAATGGAAACAAATATTGGTTATATAGTTAAAGTACATTATAGGGGACCCCTTAAATTGTGCATCATTGTATATATATATGTTAAGTAGTGCATTTAAAAACTCCAAAATGTCATTTTTTTGAAAAACATTCACAATGTTTTTGAACATTATGATAGTTCGTCACATAAAGAAATAAACATATTATGTGATGTTCAAATATATATATTTAAAAAATTAATAGGTATATCATTTTGTACACATGAAATTATTTAATTTAAAAAAGATATTTACTATAATGGTTTCTAAGTTTTTGGTTAAAGTTAGTTGGTTGGTAGAATTATAATGTTTCCAATTGTAGTTCTTTCCATTTCATGTTTTATTTTAAGGTTCATTATAATTTAGAATTTCAATTTTGGTCATAATTCATGATTTTAGGTTATATGTTTGAATTTAAGATTTTTAACCTATAAATTAAATTTGGGTTAAATTTTTTTGTTGAAAGTACAATTAATAATTGATAATTTAAGCTAGCTTGCGTTTAAGGTTTCATTTTCAATTTCAAATAAAATAACTTTTTTTTAATGTTTTAGTGTAGCTTTTCTTATTTCATTTTCATTTTAATGTTTCAATTACATAGTTGCAAGTTTCAAAGGGTTAAGGTATCTAGTTGGTGTTCAAATTTTTGGTTTTAATATAAGGTTTAGTTTGGAATTTTGTGTTCAAATTTAGGTTTTTGAATCCTTTTAGTTTGGAGTTTAAAATTGAAATTTCAACTTAAGATTTAAAATTAAGTTTTGATTAACAATTTCAATTTGAATTTATAAGTTTTTATTTTAATTTGTGATATAAATTTAAGTTTATGTTTAAGATTTGAATTCAGATTTTAAGTTTGTACCTTTGTTTTTTACATTAATTTGGGGCTTGAGTTTTGATCGATTTAAGATTTTAGTTTTTAAATTAAATTTATAATTTAGATATATCATATTATGGTTTAAGGTCTAAGTTACAACTTCACTAAGGAAGGTTTTTATCAAGTGTTGATTTAGGCTTAGGTTTAAACTTTAGGTCATTTGTTGAAATTAGGTTCTTAAATTATGTTTTAATTTTACTTTCATTTGGATTTCAGGTGTTTAAACCCTAATTTTTGAAATTTTACTTTAGCTTCTAATTTCATATAAACATTTGAGGATTTTATTTCATTTTCAATTTAGGGTTTTGAATTTCATATTTATAAATTTCATAGGGTTACAAAAAAAATTTAAGTTTTATATTAAGGTTTAGCTTTTCAAATTTAGGTTTTAATTTATGTATGAAAATTAAATTATAAGTTCAAGTTTTAATATTTCAAATTTAGGCTTTAGAATTTCATTTTAGGCTTTTATGTTGTGGTTTTATGAGTTTAGTTTTAAGTTTAAATTTAAAGTTATAGATTTAATTTTATGGTTATACTTTATGCTTCATGGTTTTAGTTGACATGAACAAACTTGTAATTTTAATTTGATATTAGAGAAATTTGTTGTGAATTTTGAGGTTCTAATAATGGCAAGGTTTGCAATTATGTTTTAACTATACACAATGATAATGTATTTGAAAATTATCATGTTTTTTGAATTTTGCATAATATTTACAATACATGTTTAGGTTTGAGGATTGGGGTCCATTCATGTTTATTTTCAAGTTGGCATTTTTAGTACTTTGTTTCAATTTGACATGTAGAACTTTACAATTTTGCATGACATGCATATGTCACAATTACAAGTAATATCATAATGGTACACCATGTTTAAATTTCAAATTTTACTTTAATAAGATTTTATGTTTGAGTTTACATTGTAGGTTCTAAGTGGGGGGGTTTGAATTTGAATTTCTATTTGATTATAGGTTAAAGTTTTCATTCAATAGATGCAAGTTTCATTATATTTTAGATTTTTGGTTTTAGTTTTAAGTTCCAAAATTTCAATTTCAAATTCAATTTAAGGTTTAAGAATCTAGTTTCAATTTAAAGCTTAAGATTTCCATTTAAGGTTTATATTTTTAATTTTAGTTTAAGATTTTTGTTTCATCATAAATTACAATTTATGCTTTATTTGCAATTCAAAGGTTTCAAGTTTGAATTTAGCTTGTGAGGGTTTTAGTTTAGGCTTTAGGTGTTCAATTGGCATATGTTCAAGGTTTTAAGTTGAATTTTCGTTTGAATTTTTGTTTTGACTTATAATTTAAAGTTTAGATGAAAGGTTTAGGGCTTCAATATCAATTTATGGTATTAGTTTTAGTACTGATTTAAGGTTTAAAATTTGAATTTCAATCGAACTTAAATGTTTTATTTAAAATGTTGAAAATTTCACAACATATTAAGAATTAATCGAACATTTTAGATTTTAAATTCTAGGTCCAAATGTAGGGTTTGAGGTTTTTATTTCAATTTTGGATTTAAACTTATTTTAGACTAAGATTTTCATTTATAATTTTATTTTACATTTTGTATTTAAGTTTAGTATTTCATGTTTCATTTAATCATAATTAGGTTTTTGATTAAGTTTAAGGTTTTAGTTTAAGGTTTTAGTTTTAATATAGTGTGTTGATTCACTATGCCAATTTGCCCACATTTGCAATTGGTTAGTGCAACTGTCACATGATTACAAGTGACAAATTGCAATTGCTTCTTATTTCTTGTAATTCCAAACCAACAAAATTGACAACAATAAGGAGTAATTGCACTAGTCATACCAACTTAATTGTAATACCATTTTCAATTGGTATAGTAGGTTTGTTGACATATGTTTGCAACGGTCTATCATCTATTTGTGGTCAAATCCAACTCTCTCACAATTATTTTGGTTTTCAACTTTGTCATTTGATTGAATTGTTTATTATTATCAAGCTAAATAAAATAGGCAATGGGACTTCATATGGTCCCATCACAAACTTGCGCTCTACAAGGTTTAACGATTTTACAACATTTTAACAACGTGTTCAAGATTAAGTGCTAATGAAATGTTCATGTTGATATGATGTTGTGATTGCATTTTAATAGATTGTGATGATCAAACATTGTGTTATAATACCATGACAACATTATGTCAATATTTTATCAACACTTAACTTTGAAAACATTGTTAAAATATTATAAAAGCACAAAGACCTAAAGGGGGCAAGTTTGTGAGGGGGGTTGTCCAATGTTTACTAGATTTGATCATGACCATTCATTTTTTTCCCTTTTGGATGGCCATATAGCAACTAGGTTGGACAAATGGGGGCAATTAAACTTGATTTGGTCATCCAAGGTCAATTGAATTTGATCATGATTGTTTTTTTCTTGGGTGATTGTATGAAAGCAATAACACTAGATTAGAAGGGTTGAGTAGACTTGATTTGGTTGTCCAAGGTTGACCTAATTTGATCATAACCGTTCAATTTTTTATTTTTTGTTTTTTTCTTTAGATGGTCATCCAAGAGTGATTGAGTTGGATAGGAAGGGGTGATAGGACCTAATTTGATCATTGTTGTTTGATTATTATTATTATTATCTATATCAAATTGAATTGAATTTTTAGACAACCATACAAAAGTGATTGGGTTGGACATGAGGGGTGATCGATTTGATTTGGGCCATCCAATGCTAACTAGATTATATTGTGGCTACTTGTTTTTTTGGGGCAAAGTTTTTCATTCATCCAAATCAAAATGTA
>Ga0209208_10012284_pt1 | contig 10860 bp, 8 predicted proteins | sample S1TSphfallax_3_FD_187694 | JGI IMG/M metagenome (GOLD analysis project Ga0209208, IMG submission 187694) | Host-associated microbial communities from peat moss isolated from Minnesota, USA - S1T2_Fd - Sphagnum fallax MG (SPAdes) (version 2) | ecosystem: Host-associated > Plants > Peat moss >... | reverse complement strand
TCTGGTAACCTCATACCAACTTATATGGAGACTCCATGTCCAACATCTTTGACAAAATTGTGAGTGTTTTTCTTGCATTCTTATAGGTTTGACCTTAAATTCTAATGTGAATAAAATCATATGTCCAATGTGTTATAGTTGCAATCCTTATAATTCATTAGTTGATGGCATTTAAAATATATATTTTTACATAACTCAAGTTACAACTAAAGTTGTGTACAAAATCTTTGACATTTAGTATGATGGCATCTTTTTAATTGTTTAATTTTAGGCCTCGATTTTAGGATCATATTCTTTTTGACATTTGCAAAAGTCATCCAATCTTGGTTCAATCTTAAAAGTTGAAGTTTGGGCACATTGCAGGAACTTGGGAAGCAACAGTTTGGATGGTTCCTTTCCAATGAATTTGCTCAATTGTGCAAACGCAACTTGGCAAGAAATGTGAGTGAAGATCAAATGAAATATTTGTTCATGTCCCTCCCCCCCTCCCACCCCTCCCCCAATGCAGTGTTTTAATAATTTGAATATGTAACAACAATTCCTATTATCCAAAATATAATAGTTCAAGTTTCAACAAGGGGTCAATATATAATTTATTTTTATTTCTCATAAAGCTATTTAAGAAGACAAGAATTTTGATTGTGTTTTCAGATTTCAAATATTGCAATAAATATTTTTCAATTGGAACTAACATTTTTTTTCATGTTGCATGTAGAAATTTGGATCATAACTACTTTAATGGGACTTTGAACATGGTCGTTTGGGATCAAAACTATTTATTGCATGGAGTATTTATCTCAATGGTGAATAATAACATAAGTGGACTTGAGCCAAGTTGGGATGATAAGAGCTTAATCTATTCTCCAGTCTTGTAAGAACCAATTGAAATCTTGTTGAAGATCAAATTCTTTGGGATGGTTGCAAATAGTTTTTTAAAAGATAGGAAATTAATCTTTTGTTTTTCAAAACATGACAACAAATATTTTATCCATCATATTTGGGGTTTGACATTATAATTAACATTGGACATTTTTTGTAGGCTTGGAGGCAACCCAATTTGCAACAATATTCAAATTAGTTCCAACCCTCAAATTTCATATCATCAACAACTAAATTGTCGCTACAATAATTCCTTACTAAATGTATTAGGTATGATTTGGATAATTCCCTCAACTATTATTTTCATGCTAAATAAGACTGATCCAGTTACATTCCAAAATTGACCATACAATTGACTCAATGCAATTTTTTATACAATTAATTTGTATCATCAACATACATTGGATAACAACAAAATGTATGTACATCTCTATTAGGAATATAAAATGAAAGGTGTGCATAGAGTTTTGCTATTCAAGTCAAACTTTTCTAGTTGAAAACCTTGAAGAACCAAATGGGGTTTTGTATAATGTAGATAACAAATCCACGTGGTATGTCATATTAAATAGGTGTGACTAATACATAATCCAATAAGATTAACCATAATATTAGTATAACTTCAAGTTCAAACTTTGGACTTTGAAACAAAACCAAGACTTAAAAACAAAGTAGTGCATTAATTATAAGTTAAAACGTAGGTGTTGTTACAATGTAATTGGGGGAATTACATCTACACAAGTTCATAGCTATTGAATGTTGTATTGGTGGTCACTAGTTAAAATGTTTAAATCATATCATTAGGTTATTTTCTTGATGTCAATGCAAATAAATTGGCCCCATAACCAAAACCTACTAAATTGTTTTGGATTTTTTTGAACAGTTACCAAGTCTCATACAACCAAGGATACACTATTAATTTGGATATTATCTACAACTCTCTCACTTAGTCCCATCATTGGTGGAATTATTTGTGTGGTCATATTCTTGAAGTATAAGAAAAATACGTTAACTTTACGAGAAATTCAAAAAGGTATGTTGAAATTCATATTAAATGTTATTATATGCTTTTGATTGTGCATGGTTATTTATTGTTTCCAAGCTTTAGATCACTAGGATTTAGAAGAATGATTGGGCAAGCCTTACCTATTACATGTTTGCTAACCAAAATTAATTATAAAATCACTCAAGAAGATTTAATTTAATTTGATTATTTTCAATGTAATCGCTCTATGAAGCAATTTGGATTAACCACAAGGTTGTAAGTGTGAATTTTAATAAATTATTTTTCCTTGTAGAATTTGCAAAACAACAAGTGCAACCTACATTATATTCATATAGTGTGCTAAAATTAGCCACTAAAGATTTTCATCAAGACAATGAGCTTGGGAAAGGGGGTTTTGGTGTTGTTTACAAGGTGAGTTCATTAACAATTTGTCCTTTTATTATTGATATTAAAACCTTTATATGTTTCAAACTACATTTAATCATGTCAAATGAAACTTTGTTTGATTTTTCCAATTGACTTGCATTCTTTTTGGACATTGTCCAGGGGTGCTTGGTGGATGGGACAATAGTGGCAGTGAAGTTATTAACCACAAAATCTCATCAAGGGACTGATGATTTTTTGAATGAAGTTGTTTCCATCACTGGCATCACACATAAAAATCTTGTGAAGTTGAAAGGGTGTTGTTTACATCGGACACAACGCCTTCTTGTGTATGAATTCTTGGAAAACAAAGATCTTGCTGAAGTTTTATGGGGTAAATGACAAACTTTTAATGTTGGTCAATTGTTTAACATGGAAACACATACTCCAAATGAAATGTGGTTTAACATTTATATAAATGAACTTTGACCCATGATTAATCAAAAGCCATAAATTTTATATTTGTAGGTTGTGGAATAAAAGGCATCTCATTTTTGGATTGGCCAACACGATATAAGATATGTGTGGGAATTGCTCGTGGCTTGACTTACCTTCATGAAGATTTGCAACCATGTATTATACATCGAGACATCAAAGCTTCCAACATTCTTCTCGACAATAATCTAAATGCTAAAATTACAGACTTTGGATTGGCAAGATTATTTTCTCAAGACCAAAGCCATTTATTTACAGACGTTAGAGTTGGAACATTGTAAGTATCACAAGTTTGTTACATACCCAAATCCTTTAATATCATTTTGTGAATATGTTTTTTTCTTTTTACTTTGAAGAATTAATTTAATGTTTTCATTTTGAAAAAACTTAGGTTTATGTATTCTCCAAATTATTGTCTTTTATTATTTTTCTTGTTGTTGTAGTGGATATATGTCTCCAGAGTATGCAACTTATGGTGAATTGAGTACAAAGGTCGATGTGTATAGCTTTGGGGTTCTTATGCTTGAAATTATTAGCGGGAGGAAAAGCATAGTTAATTTCACATCAACTTCACCAGAACAAATCAGCCTTGTTAAATGGGTGAGCACATTCAAATACCTTGTCTTTTACCCTTCTTTACAAAGTAGCATTTTGATGAAGTTTTCATGAATTATTGTAATGTACTTAATTCTAAGTCCAAAAAAAGATGTATTGGATTCTAGATAGATGTTTTCATATTGAAGTGAATGACCAATGATAATGAAAAAAAATTCATACATAACTTATGAATTTATGTTGTAGATTTTTTCTTTTAAAAAATAGATATAATAACATTATGACACTTATTATATGCATAGATTTTAATTATACACATTAAAAATCAAAATGATGGTGATCATGATTTTTGATAAAGTATATTATTCAAACTTGGGTTCCCAACTTGTTGCAGGCATGGATTTTACAAAAGAACAAATTGTTGAATGATCTCATTGACCAAAAGATGATCAACACTCTTGTTGCAAATGAAGTACAACTTGTGATTAATGTGGCACTTTTATGTGTGCAAAAAAAAGCAACAAAACGTCCAGTAATGTCACATGCACTGGCTATGCTAGAAGGCAAAATGGATATACCAAGTTCACTATTTACTCATGAAAGTGACATTCAACAAGACACAACTACATCAACCTCAGAGGGCAACCATTTATTAACATTTATTATGTCTAATAATATTGAATTGACCAATTTGGACCCTAGATAATGTAAAGATGAAATAACTATACCATTAGATTAACTTTGTTGGTTTTTAATTTTGATGATGTTCAAAGGATATGGTACTAAAAGTGGGTGTACACATTCACATTACAGAGCCACAACAACTATAACCCTTACTTACTTTACTTGTTTCAAGTGATAAATTAAATTGACTATGAAAATTTCTTATGTGAATTTGTAATGTATTTAAATATTAACAATCATGTCTATATTTACATGTCATTAAAACATTTTGATAAATATGAAATGAGTCGAACATGAGTATAATAAACGAGAATTTTTTTTTTGAAAGATTATAAATTGCTGCTTTCAAACACATTTTAAACAATGCAATCATTGCACATGTAGGTGTTAGTTTGCTTGTTTAAAAAATATTATCCAAAATAATAATTTTTTTTGAGTTGGAATGCAATGTTTATATGAATAAATATTAGCAACCACATGAAAACTAAAAAACAAAAATGAAAATCTTGTAATCCAAAGCAAGAAAATCAGAGGGCGTACTAATTGTTTTTTTCAAATTTAACCAAATTAATGTTGTGAATATATATTTGAAGATGAGATAATTTTTCACAATATTAGGCATTTGTGTTTGAAAGTGAAAACTTTGAACGAGTTTCATCCAAATGGGATCAACTAATATTATTCAATAAAATGATGATAACATGCACCTTTTGAATATTTTATTCATTAATTTACATACAAAAAAAGTCCCTTAGGATGTTAAGATTGTGATGAAAAATCATAATTTTTTTTCCACTTAGTAAAATATTTTATTTCTATATACAGTGAAGGCCACCACCTTTCATTCTATTTGGTACAATATGCTAATGATTTATATATTTTTAAATTGAAGTAAAACATACACACTATGAAAAAAGCATGTCCATTACAACTAGTTTATCTAATTGTAATCTATTTTTATTGGACATTTTTTAATTGCATCAGACAAGTTGCAACAGTCACAATTTTTTCATAGTGACAACAATTGTAATGATGTAGTTGGGATCATTCATAGTTGGGTTTTGAAAAAAATGTATAATTGAAAAATGATTACAAATGAAAATTTTACTTACATATATAATGTTTAATATATTATAACTATGTTGTATTAGTATGTTCATATTGTTAAAGAATTGAGAAAACAAGCTTTAAAAAATACACTAATTGTTGGATGTTGTATAAAAGTCTTCTTGAACCTTTGATTGATTTATGATCAATTGTTTGTATTACAATTTTTATAAATGAATGCATAAAATGAAGAAATCAATTTCAAAAAAATTACAAGAAAATTATAATTCCATTTATACAACTACATGTTCATTAAGTTAATTTGATGAAAAATAATTATCTGAAATTTTGAAACAAAAGGCTACAAGGATAATGAATCCTTTATTAAATCTTTTGGCTATTTTTTATATTCATTAGATTAAAAAAGAATTAACTTTAGATGCAAGTCACTTGTGCAAGAAATATTATGCAAAAAAACATGTTTAATTGAAACCCATTTTGACATTTTTTGTGCTTTTGCTTGTAAACCAAAATATTGATACCCAGTTACGTACACATGTGAAAAGTCATCACCATCACATGAAATATGTGATCTTGGACCACTCAATTTTTTTACTTAAATTTGTCTCATGTAAATATTATTTGTAAACATAAACCCTATAAATACTCTAAAGTTTTTTTTCTTTGCACCCCAATTGTACCCACTTTATTGAAATGATCATATATGTTGATATTTTTATATCTTGTTGGAATAATACAATACATGTTCAATTTTTAGACACTCAAGCATATTAACATCCAAGACAAGTCAATTAACTAATCACACTTTGCCATGCTAGCCCATAAATCCTTTGTTAGGATTAAAAAGGGCAACTTGTGGTATGCACTACATGCTCATTAGACCCCATTTTACCCAAGCTTTAATTATGAACAACATAAAGTTATGTTATATGGTCTTGCAAATTTTCATACATTTGGGCAAACTTTGTCCTATTTCAATTTCAACTTCTATGGTTTTTTTAATATTTTAATTATGAAGGACTTACTCCCTTTCATAAGTCTATAACACTTACAAAACAAATTACAATTGTTCGCATGAATTATATCCCTTCATTAAATAATTCATGTTACAATCGTTCCCAACATAATTCGTGGTTTTACATGACATGTCACATCAATTTTGATGTCAATGCATCTTGGTGCAACATTCGTATTGAAATTTGTAAAATATCAAATAATTATCCTTTAGTAAACATTTATATGGATACAATTTATCTTAACAAGAAAATTTTCAATAATTACAACTAATTACATAGAATACCATTGTGTGCAAATACATTAAAAAAGACATGTAACTTCCTTTCCATGAGATTTAAATTGTAATTATTTGTTCCTTCCACATTAAAAAAACCACTTGAACAACATTACATGAGATTTAAATTTTAGTCCCAATTTGTCATGGGAGAAAAATTCAAAATTGGATCAAATTTTTGATCTCATGTACAATTACATAGATGGGACCAAAAATTACAAACCATGAACCATTGTAACCAAAAAGAGAGGGTTCGAGACCACTAGCACTTCGACTGTCTGCCCTACCCTAGGCGTCCATGCTTTCCTAAGTCTTACTCGCACATAGTTCAGATCTCAATCAGCCCACAGGACCCTGACCATCCATCTGCTCCTACTGTCTTATGCGCAACCCAAATCTCGGGTCATCCCTCACGCACATTGACCGCCTAATGACGTTCTCAGACGTTCATTGCAAAACCAGAGACGTCTCTAGTTCCTTCCCACACAATATTCAGAGTAGAATCCTAAGTATACATCTCCTACCTCATTCAATCACACAAAATGTTGGTAAGGAAAATGCTTTCATTATGAACTATGTACATCGCCCGAAGGCACAGGCTTCATCTTCATCAGATGCTCCACAAAACAGACAACTCCTACCCTCTTTCTCTAGCTCTCATCCTTCTGCAGAAACAGCTTGGTCAGATACTAGGCGCAGCGGAATCATTCTAGTTCCTCTAATCCAAGCTCCTCCTAGTCAGAGATGCTTCTTCTTCACGACCCTTTTTTTTTCCCTCTTCAAATCCTTCCTCTCTACATCGATCCTGTTGCCCAAAAAAATCAGCCTCCTGATCTTTCTCCACGCCATCGACCGTTCTCCAGACCGACTCTACCCTTAATGGTAGTTCCATCACTCATAATGCGTCGCCGTCATTTGGCCTCCATGCCCATTCAGTAGTAGCCGTCAATCGAGTTTCCCTGTACAGCACCCCACACACATCCAGCCGAACTCCCATGCATTCCCATGCAACATTAATGGAGAGGCAGCCGTCACCAAAAAGCAAACGGCTCAACAAGGTGGAAACTCAGTTTCCAGAATCAAGGGATGTCCATCAGGCTATGGCGCCCTCATTTCGCATTACACCATGTTCATGGGATTGAATTTTCAGTCCCAACTCCCAATTGTACATTGGATCAAAATTTCAGTCAATTGAACATGGAACCAAATTGGATGTAATGCTACATGTGACCAATATCCTGGTCCCATATACAATTGGGAACAAATTTTCAGTAGAGCATCTATATAACACTATATAGGATCAAAATTCTAGTATAAATTGTACATGGGATTGAAATTTCAATCCCATATATTTGATGATATATGGGACCAGATTTTCAGTTTGAATTGTTCTATGGGACCAAAATTAGGGTGCCATTTGAAATTTGGACCAAAAATTTGATCACATTTAGAATTACATTGGATTGAAATTTCAGTCCCAATTTTACATAGGGACTGAATTCTACATCTGACAAAAAAAAATGGTACCAAATTTTTGGTCCCATGTAGAGATTCAGTCTAATGTAAATTTTACATGGGACTAAAAATTCATTATGTAAAATAAAAATTGCCGTCAAAGAATTTTACAATCAATCAAGCTATTGAAGTACCTTTTATTGTACATAATTTACATAATGCAAATTGAATTTCTTCTATCTATTCTTTCTTTAATTATTTTTATTGATTTATTTGTATTGCCTTGAGGGATTTGTTGGAGTGTACCTGGGGTATGTATCTGCCTTGAAATGTTGATTCAGCAGGTAGACTATTGAGAAACTGAATTATGGAAATGGGACGTAGAAATGTTTTGAGGGGAGAAATGTAAATTGTTTGTTCAAGCAGATCATGGTGTACAAGTTGTGGTGGGATTTTGTCAATTCAAAGTTGTGTGTGGGGAGTGTGTTCATGCAAACAATCAAATTTCCCATGATGGCCTTACAGAGGTTCCAATAGGATGAGATCCCACGCTTTCCACACATTAGAGTTATCCGTAAAGTAAGACAAAGACAGCACTAGAACCCTGAGTTTGGTTATACACAAGGGTGAGATTAAAAAAAACCTGCAAAAAAGTACATTAGCATTGGGGGAAGGGGGGGAAGTGAAACTTAGAAAACCACCAATTTTGGTGGTAAACTGAGTTTCATCCTCTCTTTCCTTTTTCCTGAGCGCCTCCACTGCTGCTACATATATTTTTCACTGCTCTTACCTGTACAACTACTATAGTTAATCTCGAACTTTGTGCATTAAACGCTGAGTTTCAGCATTTCATACTGAGATTTAATAAAATGTCCTTACTTTGTGGCTACCACGGACAGAGGGGATAGTCGGTGAAAGGATGCCCCATGACAGGGTGAAGACAAGGTTACTTTAAGGATAACTCTATTAAGATTGAGAATTTAGAGGTAGAGTGTAAGGACTTATGCATTCTGTGTTGGTACTTTCATTGTGAACTTGAATATTCAGGAATTTTGATTGTTCAAGACAGATAGTGTTCAGCTGACAAGGTTATCAAATGTTGCATGTTTAGTACTTAAGTTTGGAGGGCAAAGTTAGGATTTCTCTTGGACCCCAAAATTTGGCCAGAGGACAACTGTTGCACTTGTGCAAGAAGTGCACAGAACATTTATTGCATGCACAAGGATGCTCACGACTACTTAAAACAATTTACAACAAGTACAAGCACACCATTTCATCATGCACAATGCAACAAACTTGGTGCAATTCTTTCATTTTGAGATGATGTGAGATATTGTTGAGACTTATGTATGTACTACAGAATTGGCTGGTTTGAAGTGGGCAGTCAGTTAGCTCATTAAGCCACACAAGGTCAGGTAGGGCATGGGGGCCATAGTGAACCAGCCCTCATGACTGCATCAGTTGGCCATTCTGTCCATAGGATGGGTTGGATGATTCACCTCTTTATCTTATGTTAACCAACACTCTACCGCAGTCAATCTTTTTTGGCTGCTGACCTTTGACCAATTTTTTTTTCATTTCCAATCTTTTCCCAACCCTGACCTCCATACTACCCATCCACCTAGCTCCTATACTGACCTAAATGTTAGCCCTGCTTACTAACTAACAATTAATCCTTTACTTACCTTGACAAAACTCTTATCTCCTCTTGGCTAAACTTATATTTCTTCTTGGCTACACTTATAATTTTTCTTGGCTAAACCTATATATTTTACTAGCTAACTTTTAGTTCTTCACTAAACTTATATTTTTCTTGACTAAACTTTTATCTCTTGGCTAAACCTATATATCTTACTAGTTAGCATCTATTTTTTTGTCTAAACCTATATTTCTTCTTGGTTAAACTTATTTTTTTGGGTAAACTTCTATCTTTTGGTTATACCTATATTTCTTGCTGGTTAAACTTATATTTCTTGGCTAAATTTTTTTCTTTTGGCTAAACTTATATTTCTTGACTAAATTTATATCCCTTGGCAAAACCTATACATGTTCTTAGTTAGAATTATTTCTTTTAGTTAAACCTATATTTCTTCATGGTTAAATTTGTATATTTTGTCGAAACTTATATATCTTATTAATTAAAATTATTTCTCTTAGTTAAACCTATATTCTATTTATTGGCAAACTTTATATATCTTATTGGTTAAACTTCTAATTAATTCCTACTCTAGAAATTAACTAAAATGGTAAATACATTTTTCAATAACACCATTTCAATTATTTACAAAGCATCTACTTATTGGCAAAACCTACCTACCCACACATCATATATACCTATGTCGCAACCCTAGCCTTGGGTTTCTAACCAAGGCAAAAAGGTTGCAAGGTTGTGGGCCAAGAGGAAGCCCGAAATCAAAACAAAGGGATTGTAACGGTGCGGGCCAAGAGAAAGCCCGAGAATTAAAGCAAAGGCGTTGCAAGGGTGTAGGCTAAGAGGAAGCCCATGACTCACATCACATAATCCCAAGGGTGTAAGAAAGTGTGAGGGAATATGAGGGAGTATGAGGGAGTGAACCTTCACACTCCCAAAACAATTCCCACTTTGGGAGATGGACTCCCAATGGACTCCCAAAATTTCAGAGAGCGATTTGAAGGGTCAAAACTCAATGGCTTGTGGCGTTTTTTATATCATTAGAAAGCTCTTAAAACCTAAATTTTTAAAATGGGCTCACATTATTCATTTGGACATTTAAAACATAAGTTATGGCCAAATGAAAGGTCAGGAGTCAAATTGCCAATTTAACTTCCAACCAGAAAAAGTCGGGAATCGACCCAATTTACTTGGTTATAGACAACGTGCGACATACCGTTGGAAAGCTCTCAATGAGAGCTACAACTTTGCTTTAAACCGCACCTCAATCCAAGGTCTGCTCGCAAAGTTATGGGGCTGCAAAGTCCCAAGAATCCTTGTTGGCATGATTTCGAAACTCCCACTTGAGAGTCCCGAGAAAGAAAAACCATTTGGATGTGGGCTCCGTGGCAAGCTACAAAGTATATTATAAGGGGG
>Ga0209208_10012283_pt1 | contig 10860 bp, 5 predicted proteins | sample S1TSphfallax_3_FD_187694 | JGI IMG/M metagenome (GOLD analysis project Ga0209208, IMG submission 187694) | Host-associated microbial communities from peat moss isolated from Minnesota, USA - S1T2_Fd - Sphagnum fallax MG (SPAdes) (version 2) | ecosystem: Host-associated > Plants > Peat moss >... | reverse complement strand
ACCCTCTCTTATAATTAAGTTTAAGGTAAGCCATGAGAAGGCTTTAAATCAAGAGAAGATATTATAATACAAACAAGTTTACATTCGATACAAAATGTCAAATTTGCCTTCAAAGGCAATGTTCATTTGCATTTCAAAAGACATAATGGTTTTCATATCTTTTTTTTTGGGGGGGGGGGAGTCTCTTTTTTAGTCCCCCTTTACATGTAGCATTTTCTTTTGTTGGCAAATTTTTTGCCAAAAAGTGAAATAATACATATATATTTTGAAAATGAAGTGATTTTGGAGGGTTTCCATCACCATGTAAGGAAAAGAAAAATCATCAGATTTGAAGATTTCTGTATTTGGTTTTTATTGTATAGTCATGATTATAGAAGGTTAATTAAAGATTTGTACTCCACATAGAAGGTTAATAGCCATTTTTGGCTAAAATCTTTGTAAGGATGATTGCCATTTTTTCAACATCTTCTTCCTATGGACAATCACCACTTATGCTACATAAAAGAAAATTCTTAAAGAGAAACAAACACTAGGTCACAATGAATAGGTCTTCTTGGGTGTGCTCGACGGAACCATTGTTCAAAATCAAATTGGCCATTGTGCAAATCATGAAAACCATTATGCTGGGTATTGGCCATAATGCCTCGTATGGAATTTCTGGCTCAGCCAATACATTAGCCAAAAATAGATATTGTATAAAAAGGTTTTAATGAGAGTGGGTTTACATAGAGATCCACTTTTTTGGATGAAAAACATCCTGGCTTGTAGCCTAAATTGTTTTTTTATCCTGGTGCCCGAGAAATAGTTGCCCCTGGATGCTTCCCATATCGAGCCGGGCAAAGAAGCCCCAAAACAAGCTACAATCTTTTTCACATGTTGACACTTTTTTTTATTTTGTAAGAAAATATAGAAGATTTCAATCCTGTAGCTACCCACCATTATTATTATTATTATTATTTTTAGGCAAAATTTAGCAGCTTTGCTTGAAAAAAAAATTCAATTAAAAAAAAAAAAAAAAAAAAATTAGAAAAAAAAAAAATAGAAAAAAAATGATAATAAAGGAAAAAAAAAAAAAAGAGAAAAAAATCCAAACCAGTAATAAAAAAAGCTACATAGAATATCAAGTTAAAAATAAAATAAAATAAAATAAAATAAATAAATAAATAAAATTTTGGCTCTTTTATAAATATGTTGGTATCTCAAACAAACATCAGACCATAATGAGTTCTTGGAGGTCCCTTTGAAGGGGGCTTTTGTGTCAGCAACTCCCCATCTGCCACTGTAAGTGACCATTTTAAAAGCTCTAAAATGGATGAATAGATGGATGGATAGATAGATGGATGGATGGATGGGTAGGTAGATATATGGATGGATGGATGAATGGATGGGTAGATAGATATATGGATCGATGGTTGAATAGATGTATGGATGGATGAATGGAAGTGTAGATAGATACATGGATAGATGGATGGATGGATGAATGGATGGGTAGATAGATATATGGATGGATGGATGAATGGATGGGTAGATAGATATATGGATGGATGGATGAATGGATGGGTAGATAGATATATGAATCGATGGATGAATGGATGGGTAGATAGATATATGAATCGATGGATGAATGGATGGGTAGATAGATATATGGATCAATGGTTGAATAGATGTATGGATGGATAAATGGATGGGTAGATAGATAGATGGATGGATGGATGAATAGATCACCTATGAAAAAACCTGAAAATGTGCCGAACTAGGGACACACCAATGGTTTAGTTAGGTGCATGATGATGGGAATGGCAGGCAACCATGCAAATTTAAGTATGCCAGGCTTGGTCTGAAAAGCTTTGCTTGAAAAACAATCTGGTTTGTTGCCCAGATGTTTAAATGGTTAGCTTGTAATGGGCCTGTACCACCACCACCACCCGGACAATAATAATATCCTACACATCTTTTGTGGACAACATTTCAGCCTTTGCATTTATTTAGATGATCATAATAATCTTAGGGCAAACTTCATGGAATTTTATTTTAAAAATTAAATAAAAATAAAAATAAAAATTTGGCTCTGCCCATAATAGCGAATAGATTAGACATGGTGTAAGGATTTTGGGCATAAAATTTTGGCTTGAACTTGGCCTAATGTGTGAGTGAAATTTTGAAGCTGTATGTGTTCATATGATGGATGGATGGATGGATGGGTGGATGGATGGATGTGTGTTCTGTAGAAGTGCATGCATCTAGATGAGAAGTTATACATCCAGTAAGGGATTAGTCTTTTTAGTGCTGGAATAATGGCCTTGAAGAATAAAATGCCTTGAAGATGAGATTTTATTTTTTTTGTTGTTTGCCTTGTACAACATGGTGGAAAACTTAGGGTTTATTTCCATTAGCTTGTTTATGGGGCTTTATACTTTGCACATGACATACTCCGATGACACTAAGGCCAATGTAAAATAATAACCAACATTTGGTGATGATGTGCTTTGTTTGAATGAACATAAGCTTTCCATTGGATTGGTGCAATTGTTTAATGTTAAAAACTTTAGGAACTTTGTTGGGCGGGGGGGAGATGAAAAAAACAAATGGATGATTTGTAGAGAATTTGAATGAACTTGTGTCACTCACCTAAAAAGGAGATGGCAAGTGTCACTTTAACAAGGGCCAATGCAAAGATGCTCTTACTTGTTCTGCAGATTGGCTATCCTAGTATGTAGATTCATATCCAACAATCCTCACATTTTTAAACATATCATTTTTAGAGGATAATCAGAAAAAAAAGAGAGAAGAATATTACAAGGACAAAAAAAAAAAAAATCTAAAATTGGGTGGATATTTCTGGAAACATAAAAAATATTCCCACTATGGATAAATATATAAAAATTACCTTTCATTATGGGCAATTGGTATGTTTTGGAGGAAAAGAACATAACTAGAAGTTTAATTAATTTTGTTAATTTTTCCTTTCATAAATGTCTCAGATATATCTACAAAATACTTGTAATTCATTTACTTCAGTGCAATATAACATCTGGTTATTTTGATGAAAACATGAGTTTACTATGTATTTCCCAAAATCCCAATTGCAAGGAAAGCCAAACACTATGTAGCCTAACCCCCAAAATTCAAAGCAAATAAACCAGATAAACATTCATCCATGTAGGTGCCCAATTATGCCTAATATTGCTATATATAGTTATATATAAGATAAAAGTTCATCCATAATGTTGCCATATTTTTAGGTTTATGGATAAAACATCACTAGCTAACATTGCTACATCAGAAAAATGGAAAATAAATAAATTAAAAATAAATTAAAAAAGAAAATGAAATGTTCCCATGTGTTGTTGTTGCATAGGAGAATTTACCATCTTCCAAAAAAACAAAGGCTCAGAGCTCTTCAATTTGATTCACTAGGCTAGTAGTGATCTTTTATGCTTCTAAAAGGCTTTTGTGTGCAATAACCCATAACTCTGGCAATCCCTGGAGAGTGTGCATGACCCCATCATGAGGTCAGACCCCCACATTTAAGTGTCTTGTGTATGTACCTACCTATGTACCTACCTACCTACCTACCTACCTACACTCAAAGCCAAAGTGGTTTTAATGCTATTTAATGAGATGCAGCATTTTCTTCTCAAAAGGTACAAACTTCTTCACTGACATTTGGCAAAGGTCTTAAAAGACAAAGTACAAATGTTTTCTGAAAATTTGAATAAAAGGATGTACCATTAAATGCCTATGTAAGCACATCATCATTGATAATCCAAAAAATAGTTTTATTTTGGAATTTTTAAATCTATCTATCAGGCTACTAACTAACAAGAAGAAATCTTGTCCTTTTTTTTTCTTGCCCCAATTTGTTTACAAGAAGAAATCTTGTCCTTTTTTTTTCTTCCCCAGTTTGTTTACAAGAAGAAATCTTGTCCTTTTTTTTTCTTCCCCAGTTTGTTTACAAGAAGAAATCTTGTCCTTTTTTTTTCTGCCCCCAATTTGTTTACAAGAAGAAATCTTGTCCTTTTTTTTTCTGCCCCCAATTTGTTTACAAGAAGAAATCTTGTCCTTTTTTTTTTCTTCCCCAATTTGTTTTTTTGGGTCATGTGGAGTGTGGTCATAGGCTCCCAAATGGCATGGTGAGCAGGGAAAGTGATGAAGTGATGGGAATTTGATTGTTTGCAAGGGAATCAATTTTGAATCTAACAGTTGGGTTGCATAATTCATTCATGGATGAACAATCCATTTGCATAATTCCTTCAAGGATGAAAAACCCATTTGCATAATTCATCTATGGATGAAAAAAAATCCATTCATTATCTAACTATTCTGTCCTTTTTGGCAGGTTCAAATTTCAAATAAAAAAACTTCCGTTACTACTGGATCATCTAGAACTTCTCATCTAGATGCATGCACTTTCATCAAACATGCTCATCCATTGTATGCATGCATAGTATGTCAAATGTCCCTCACACACATGGGGTTAAGTTTGGCTTGTGTGACCCAATACAACCCATGAACCCATCATCCATGTTTTAGGGTTTAGGGTCATCCAGTTGGATGAACCACCCCCCATTGTAGAACTCGTAGCTCACTTTTTGAACAGAACCCTCCGATATGGGGCTGGGGAAGAAGAACCCAATGAAAAAAAAGTGTCATTTCCACACATCATTCATCCATGATTGTTCATTTTGTGGGTGCGGCGGGTTCACACTGGCTGTCAAGTTCAAGCCAAAATTTTATGCCCAAATTCCACACCAATAGCCAAATCTCTTCTTCTCAATAAGGAGAGCCAAGAAATTGAAGTAAAATCCATGTACAATGACAATGTGCTCTCAATAAGGTTCAACTTTATTGGCCTTGCCTACTACCAAGGCCCTTAAGGATATTGTTGTGTTTAGATTCATTATAGAGTATAGTAGCTTAAGGGATTTTTATAGGCCCCTAGGTAATAATAATAATAGGTCTATTTTTTTTTATTATATGAGTTTTTTGAAAGATAATAATATTTTGGCTTGTATTGAAACTTGAGATTAGTTATTATAGAGTTATATTAGCTTGAAGCATTTTGGTTTCTTTTAGAGGATTTTTATGATTATTATATTTTTGCTATGGTGAAATATTTGAGTTTCCGAAGTTCTTCTTTTGCCTTAAGATACTTTTTTGTAATGTAAATGGCAAGGCCACAATATGACACACCACTCCTTGTTTACCAAGTTTTAAGAAATGTAGCAATTTTTTCTCTCTCTCTCTCTCTCTCTCTTTGAGTCTTGTAGCTTACTCTAGTTTTAGGATAGGACCATCTCCTATTTGCAATTAATTTTCATGTCATACACTCTTCTAAAGAATTATAAGTAGAAGAGCATGTGCAGGATCATTTATTCATTGGTGTTAAAAAAGCTGACCCAAATTCATGAATTTGCATGTACCATCATACAACCTATATATGATGCTACTATGATAATCATAGTATTTGATAAGGTTAAACCAGGTCTAGGTTAACCACATCAGAACTTACAAGGGTTAACTTATTATTGTGTTTAACATCACTAATAATGATGTGTTGCCTTTTTGGGTGTTGTCTTTTTGTTTGGACTTTGATCCCCCCATTTTTTTTTTTGGGTTTTTCTTCTTCTCTTGTTGAGTGTTTTTCCTTTATTTATTTATTTATTTATTTAATAATCCATCTTTGTATCATAAGTTTGCATATACACACAACCATAGAAATTATAGGGTGCATTAATAATAAATCATGTTTGACAAATTAAACCTAGTTTGGATCACGAAATCAAAACTTAGAAGTGGGTAAGTTACTAATTAACATCCTGCCTAGTTTTGGCAACCTATAGGAACACAATATTTAAATCTGACAACTTTTAGCCCTTTTCCCTCAAGATATGACAATTTTTTAAAACAATTTATAAAAAAAACCCTTTGTTGGATTCGTCAACCTCTTGCTTTGTCAAGGTTGCTAAAAGTTTTCAGGAAAATTAAAATAAAAATTGCTCACCATCCTAGCTTACTTGTTAAACTATTGACCTACTCCTATTTGCTTTCCAACTTATCTACCTACTTAAAAGCCCCAACAAGGTCGCATTGTTGCTAGTGATTTATGAAGATATTGCAATATGCATGACGTTTGGTATTTGCATGAGCTTCCTTTACTTACCTATCTTTCAAGGTTGCAATGCCATTGGTGATAGATGAACACATTGTGTATCATTGCATACCCCCTTTCCCCAAGTGCTTTTTCCAACAAAGCCTTTTTTTATCCCTTTGTGAAAATACATAAAACAACATTCATGCATGTATTGCATATAATGGACCAATTGTGACGAAATGAAGATTTAAACGATGGTGGATCAAGGTTTTGCAATATCCTCATATGAGGCCATGATGACATGGGGCGCCTACCATGAAACTTAAATGAAAAAAAGATTTAGTCCTTAAGGCATGGATGATTTTAAGTGAATGAAATGTAATTGACTTAGACCTTTGGTGATGGAGGAATAAGTTTTTGCAATACTCACATATTCAAACCTTGCCATGCACCAAGGAAGCCCCTTGGTGAAGGTACACTACATAATTGTATGTAAGTATTGTAATACATTCTCTGTTTGAAGTCATTGTGTGAATATTTTATCATAGCAATTGTGCAAGTTTATCCATGTAATAAGGGTATTGAATTGTCAATTATATTAATAGTGGCTTTAAACTTTCACGAATGAGGGTATTGTTCATTTTGTTATGATCACATGCAATGTTCTTTTCATGCCAATGAAGGCATTACTCATTTGGTTTTATGGTTAATGCAAATCATTCGCGATGGATGGGGATATTGTGTTGAATGAAGCATGTTAAGTATTTGCAATATGGCATAAAGCAATCAAGACCTACAAATTGGGATTGGAAAAAAACATTTTGAAAAATAAAATGGGCGAAAAGTTAATTACTTTAAATTCTAAACCTTAGCATATGAAACAAGTGTGAAAAAAAGCATGCTTAAAACATAATGCATCTTGGGGGTGTATATATGATAATTATTTGCCTTCGTTGTACATTAGTACTTGAAGCACCTAGAACATTTATTTGCTTTCCATTTGTTACAACATTCGTCTAATGTTAATTGGTGTTAATTGGTGCCTTTCTTTAAAGTTTGGGTTTTCTTCAAGTTGTCATCCTAAAAAATTAGATGGAGAAACGGGGAGGGGGTATAAGTAGGCCAAAAAGAAATGGGTCATTGAATTATTTTTTGCTCTTTTGTTTGTTTTTCATTGACAAAAAAAACCCAACCACCTTAATATTATTAGAGTTGGGTTTAATCCCAAAATGGAGAAATCCCAATTGGTGTAGTCATGGGGCTAGGTCACTTAGGCCCTCATTGATTTGAATCGCATCTTTCTAGTAATCTCACCTTGATTTCTTTTTGGGGATTGATTATGTAGCAAGTTAGAAGCACTTAATGACAATAGGGCATTTTAAACTCCCTTTGTTATTGCCTCCTATTATATTTGTCCAAGTTTTTTGAGAATATTAGACAATAATAATGTGTGTTTTAAGGATGTTTAAAAGTCACACAATATGTGATTTAAAAAATAACATTCACTTTTTTTAAATGATTTTAATAGATGATGACACATTAAAACTAGGGTGTTTTTTTGGGCGAAATTTCACCAAATTTTGAACTTTGTTTTCAAAAAGGCAAAAATTTAGTGTTTTCATAGTTTTTTCATTGTCAAAATTTGAAATTTAAAAAAAAATCCACCAAAATCTATCCTAAATTCTAGAAAATAGCCAAAAATATAGAAAGATGATAGATTATCTTTTAATTTCATATATTCTAATCTCCAAATTTTACTAAATCATTTTTATAGATGATTGTCACTTTAAATTACATCACAAAATTGAAAGAGCAAAACTTTAATTACAACCATTGGCTTAAAGTAGAATAAAGTGGACAATTTTTTTACATTGCAATCTACTTGTAAAGAAAACAAAAAAGTATCAACAAAATTCATTATAAAATTATTAGTTCAATAAATTAAGACAAGATAGTTTTTAAAAATCAAATAGATTGCAATCTACTTTGTGACATGTGGATTTGTGTAAAATCCTTGTTAAACACATTCTAATGAATAGAATGTGAAATATAATTTTAATGAACATGTTGAAAATATAATTATATTTCCATTGTAACTTAGTATAAATTTAATTCATCAAATATTTTGTCTCAAGGTTCCCCAATCATGAAATCATCAATTAATAATTGATGATAGTTTTTGCTTATTGAAAGAATTTATTTGTTCTTATTTTTTGGAAGTAGATTCTTACAAATATGATAGACATGTTCAAAAGGTTTTATTTTTAGGTTGATAGACCGTAAAAATTCTCTTTATTACAATATTTGTTGGACCACATTAAAACCCTAATTTGAGGATTTTGAGGTATGATACCTCAATTCAAAAGGGAACCCTTTTTTTTTTTCCGAAGGTGAGAGTATTTTCAAAATAAAGGGTTTAGAATGTGGTGATAGGACAAGACAAATTTGACCATGCCTTTTGGGAATCCTCCACCCCTCCTCCCCCACAAGTGAGCTTTGCCCATTATAAAGCATTAGGCAAATGTTATCATGGACTTAAACATATGCATATCAAAACATTGAGGAAGGTGGGGTCCTTACACCAACTCCTTGAGAGGAGAATCATGCCTACTTATAGGTGTAAGATCCTTTCCATTCTAGTGAGTAGGTATAAGATCTCTCTTTTCTTTTCTTTTCTTTTAGGAGGGGATATTCATGAAAATAATGTGGCCTCTTAATACTTTGAAAATGTCCTCACATACTTTATATTTGTTGGCTCTACCTGAAAAAAAAAAAATTGTGGCAAATTCTTGCAAATTGGGAAAAATTAATAATCAGAAAACCAAAGAAAAAAGAGAAAAAAATTCACCACAACTAGGTATCCAAAGGGAAGAGACTTTGCATTTTGTGTAGGATTTTGGGGAGAAAATTGTTGGCTTAAGGCCACTTTTACATGAGGGTCCAAGGTCTAGGGTCCAATGAAATAGAACGATCCTATTGGTTGAGAGGCCATAAATTGGACTTGCAAGGCCTTTAGATGAGGGTTCAAGACCGAAAGTGGCAAATCAAGGCTAAACCTACGTGGCACCATTTTGAAGGGAAAATCAATTGGTTCGGATTGAAAAAAAAAAAGAGCTCAAAATGAAAGCTCATGATTTGGAGAACCGAGATGCAAGCTAGGGTTCAACCAAGGTCCAACTCAAGGATTCAATTTGTTTCAAATGAGTCCAAACCCTAAACCCTACACATTTGGACCTTGGACCCCATCTAAAGTGAGCATTAATCTAGAAACCAATTTTGTGTATAAGAGCTAAAGATCTAGTTGTACACAAATTAACTCTTTATAGGCTGCTTTTTTATATCAAATTCATTTTCCATTCAAATTATGTACAACCAAATTAGGTGGTTTTATCATTTGGCATGATTTTATTTGAACTTGCCATAAATGGCAAAACCACTTACATGATGATGATGAGTCACTTGTTTGGATCATGTTTAGATTGTAGAAATATTTTAAAAAGCCCACATGCATAATAAAAAAACTAAAAAGTATAGTTAAATCATTGTCTTATTTTAGGAGGGTTTGGGAGGGGGAGGTGGTGGAGCACATTTTTTTTTCTTTTGTTTTTCTATGTGTATGTACATTTAGTGGCTCAAAGGAGATTGATTTTTAGGGAAGGGATTCTTTGTTTATAGTGTCCAAAGAAAAGTTAAAACCCTCATCTCGACACATCCAAAGCAATAAAAATTGTTTAAAAAATCAAAAATGAAAAAATTATGGTTCATCAAAAGTAAGAGGGTCAAAAAATCAAAAACCTTTTTTTTTTAACATTTGAAAATCTATAACCAAACAACCTAACATTCTTTGAACATTATTTTGTTGCTTTTGGCGTTGAAAGATGATTTATAAAACTTAGGTTGGCATTCCCATAGCACTTTCGATTACTTAAAATGAACAAAAAAAATAAAATGAGAAAGTTATGAGCTTTGGAAATAAGAAAGTTCTAAGAAATGAAAAACATGTTTTGTCACTTGGAAAAGCTTATTTTTCTTCATGTGTTTTTTTTTTTTTTGGGTTTTTTTTTTTTTATTTTTTAAATTTTTTTCAAATTTTTTAATTATTTTTTTTTTTTTTGGGTTTATTTTGTTTCATCTTTGAAATTTAGTACAAATTTTCTAATCATTCTTTTTTTTAAATTTTAAAAATAATAAAATTATATATATTTTTTGGATATCTGGTTGTGGAGAAAAACCTTTGAAAACCAAATGAATCTCATGTTTGCAAGAATTGTTTTCATGAGAACCGAATGAATTTATATATTAAAGAGAACTAAATCCCCAACCAGTTTTGTAAAATGAAAACATAAAATTCAAAACAAGAACATCAATTTGTAAATTATGTTTTCTAAACTGAAACCAACAATTCTCCCCAAAAAAATAAAAATAAAAATGAGAACTGCCCAACACTGGTTTGAACCAGTCTTTTATTATTTTTGGAACCAAAAATTGCCAAAATGGGTCACGGACAAAATTTTGTAGAGAAGTTGTTTTGCCCCTTATTTATTTATTTATTTATTTATAGTGGCAAGCATGTCAAGAGGGTTGTAACATCAAATGGTAACCAATCTTTAGCACCTCTCCAAATAAGTAAATAAATAAATAAATAAAAATGCTCCTTCGTAGTGATTTTCTTTTTTCAAAAAACAAGAAACCTTACAACAACAACAAAAAAATTCAAATTTTCCAAAAAAAAGGCACAAGCAAAAAAAAAAAAAAAAAAAAAAAAA
>Ga0209208_10012282_pt1 | contig 10861 bp, 11 predicted proteins | sample S1TSphfallax_3_FD_187694 | JGI IMG/M metagenome (GOLD analysis project Ga0209208, IMG submission 187694) | Host-associated microbial communities from peat moss isolated from Minnesota, USA - S1T2_Fd - Sphagnum fallax MG (SPAdes) (version 2) | ecosystem: Host-associated > Plants > Peat moss >... | reverse complement strand
TCATCACCACCCTCATCATCATCACCATCTCCATTGGCACCTTGGGTGAATGCATTCGGCCATCATTTTCATCCAGAGCTCACCATCAACATCATCACCATCTCCATCCACACCATGGGCAAGTAATAAGTGCAACCGGCCACCATTTTCATCCATCACTCACCCCATTCATCCTCATAACCATTACAAACTACAATTGAAAAAAAAAAGAAAACGAAAAACCTAGTCCTTGAGCTTTCTAATGGGCTTACTTGATTTGTCTCAAAGAGAAAATAATTTGTTGGTTTGTTTATGGTAAAAAAGAAAAACCATAGAACTAGTGTAAATGCCTAGGTATATCAATATGGGTTTTACAATTCTTGCCTTGGGTTGTTGACTTAGAGGTAGGTTTAGGATCTCTTCATGAGCAATTTTGAAGTTCCTTCAAAAAAATTGTACATAGTCCACAATTTGTTGGTGTTTCTTTGGGTGTTGATACTCTCATGGCATTTAACTCATGGAGGTAGTTGATCTATTATTGTAACACTATTCTATAGAATGGTAAGAGTTCTAAAAGAACCCTAAACCCTACCTAGCTTTGGATTGCCTTGAAATGCTCCTAATATTGTTTATTCCTACTTTTAAAATTTTAATTCAACTTGAATTTTCCTTTGTCAATTAAGACCAAGTTGGAAAACCTAAGGCTAGGATCATAAGGTTCTTCCAATAAACTTTGATGACTAGATTTCGATTTTGGGATTGATGACCAAATTCCATTGCAAATTCCAAAGTGCAATGATTTAAAAAGAATACAAGGTTAAAACATGATCGTGATTATGGCAATTTACATTATTCAATATCTAACAACAAAATCCATTAAAATTTCAAATGATTAGCCACAAGTCCTTGTCATGCAAGGTGAAACTTCATTTTGATCTTTCATGTGTTGAAGGCATGATCCATAAACTTATCATTTGAACATAATGGATGCACTTTTAGTTTTTGTGTACCCAACAAGGATCCAAATGTTATAGTTTTCTCAAACATAGATGTCATGAACATTGGATATCAAGTTGAGAATTTGATGACGATGAACAATGTGCATCAAAGGTACAATGGAGATTTATTTGTCACAAAAGATATTTATGCAAAATGCGAGCTTGTGTGGGAGGTACTAGATAATAACACATGGATTTTAAGAGCATTTGGTTGGATCATGTTCAAATGTGATGATCTCAACACACGGTTGTTGTTGTGTGCACATGCATGTAAACACATAAAGACAAACTTTGAAAATTCTATCCCATAATGCATGCCAAGATACTTCAGTATGTGTAATGGATGTATGAGTAAGATGGGTTGAAGGCAACTAAGGTTGAAGACTTGTCTTGCACACACCAAGCTCTTTAAATTTGTAGTACAAAAGGAGATGGTTTTTGGGAAATTTTGTGATTCAGTACAGCAAAAGCATGTAAAATTAGTCTGTGCAATTTGAAATGGACAAGTGAATTAGAGGTTTTTTAAACAGAAGGGGGACCTTGATAGACCAAGGAAAACATGAGGCTCTACAAGCTTAAAATGGTGAAGGTGCTTTGCATTCAAATTGGATTACAATTTGACCTCAAATAAAAAGTTGAAACCCATGAAGCAAAAGCAAGGGTTGAATTAATGCAAAATTGTTCCCCAAGGTACCCACTTTGCATTCAAATGGATTGCAATATGAACTTTTTTTCTTTTAAAGTCAAGGCCTATGAAGTGAAAGCAAGGGTTGAATCGACCCAAAATAAATGGGTTGTTCCCCATCAACTGAAAATTATACTAGGGAAAAACATTTGCACATCTAGAGCAAGCATGAATTTCTTTCATAAGAATAGAGAAATCTCCATTCTCGTGCTGAAGAAAAAAAGAGCAAGGTTACCACTTCCTCAGGAAGCCATAGAAAAAACCAAACAAGGAAAGACAGAACAAACAAAAAACACACACCCGTATGAACAAAAGTGGCAGTCTCACACCTGTTCAGGGACCAACAGTAGTATGTATGATAGTGACTTAACTACCACAACTTCCCCACAGACTTCATCAGCTCCCTACAGTGGGTAAATGGGTAAAGGCTGGTGACAAGCATCAACCTGCAAACTGAGTTTCTGCTGCAATTCTGGAAGCAATGGGAAGACTCAGCCATACTACTGGCTAGCAACAGACCACAACAACAAGGACAAGAAAAAAAAACGGACTGACAGAAATGGAAAGGGAAACTAAAGGAAAGGAGAACAGGGAAAGACTATGAACAAGGGGGCTTACAAGAAGCTCCCCACTTACAAGACTTGAAGCAAAATCATGAAGACTAGAGCAAGCATGAATCGACAGAATCAAGGGACATGGGAAAAATTGTCTGACCCAAAGCCAGAGAACCAATCACAGATCAGCATTCAAGGTTGGAGTTCTCAATTTGCAGTAAACTTGTTTCAAACAAGCGATCAAATATATTTAACTCCATTGCGTTGACCTTGTATTCAGATGCTCTAACTAATATGAAGTCTGCATTTTTCCAGGTCCTTCAAAACAACAGAACTAGTAGGGCTATATCTCCAAGCACCAAGACATGAACAAATTTGAAGATCTGCAGTGGTTCAGATCACTTGGGTGCTAGGATTCAATTGACTGGATCATGTATGGATGGATGACTGCAAGCTTTTGCATCACTTGAAACACACTTAAGACTCTCAACATGTGTTCCAATTTTGACTCTAAACTGGAAGGGAATGGGTTTAGGGTTTAGGGGTACACGACAGAGCACTAGTTCCAATGCACCCACTAATCATCCGAGTCCTCCACATGGGGAGATAGAAACTGTGCTCTTGCAAGGGGATACTCTACACCCCGCACCCACACACTTGTTGGGGACCATTTAACCTCCTCCCATGCCAACCCATCCTGTAGAACCTGCATCCAAAAGCAATCCAAAGCTGCATTTTCATCAAGCTTAAGCACACATGCCTACTACCATTGTGGTAAGTAGACTGTGAGTCTGTGCCCCTAATTTCTGAGTTCTGAAAGATTTGAGGTACTTTGCAGCTGATGGACTAATCCCATTTTTTGGTTACCCAACAAGATGATTAACATAAATGACACTATTAGTAGGGTAAAACTGGAGAAGAAAGCAAGCCAACCTCAACATTATCTGGTGGTGAAGGGACACCTTTGATGCGCATAGCAGACAGTGGCAAAGGCCGGAGGCACCTTGACCATCTGTATCGTTCATGTGAATCTCCATTATGAGTTCTGGTACTGTGGCCTTGACCGTTTTTCTCTGCATTGGGAGGATGGCTATCTGGATACACTCTCTCTCCATTATGGACACCATATCCCTTGCCTTGGGCTCTCTCTGAAGACCATGCTTTCTCTGGAGTGGCTGAGGGTTGAGGAGGTGCAGATGTCACAGTTGCTGCACTCACTGTACCATTGCATGTTGCTCCATTAGCCGAATAGGCCAATTCATACCTGCCCAATGTTGCTTGCTTTAAACAGGGTGTACTGCTCTTGAGAGGAAAATTTGTTGAGTGACAAAAAAGTGTTTCTTCATGCATGCCTTCTTATGAGTTAATTTCTACACTTCATGCCTTAAAACTACAGGCCTCAAATTGCAAAGAAATAACACTCTACATACCGGTGCCTATGAGTCTCCATGTACAGAACATCACCCTTTTTCAGTCTGGCAGAGGTATATTGTGACTTTTTCAACCCGCGATCAGCAACAATGCTCATACTGTACTTCAACCTGTACAAGTGAGCAAGACATGGTTAGGGGGGAACCAAAAAAATCTGAGATTCAATCCAAGAATGTAAGTTTGAGAGAATAATACATGATTTACAATACTGGGAATTACATACTCAACAAGTGACACCATACTTACAGCAAGACTACTGTGGAAGATGTTAAAAGGAAATATGGTGTGGAAAGGGCACAGAGAGAGAGTGCACCAGGGCTCATTGCAAAGATTATACTGAATTGTGACTTCACGAACAAGTCGTTGCTGTAAGTACGCATTCTGCGGATCATGGCACTTAAAGTCAGTCAAAACTCAAAAACAATCCATTCAACTATTTAAGGACCCAACCACTCTATACCCACTTAGGAAACATAGTAATAATCACAACCATTCTGTGTACAAAATAAAATCAAGGTCATGGCCATCAAAGTTAAAGTCTTGAAGTGTGTCATGCTTTTTTCATCCCATTCCCAGGAATTAACAGGGAGCTTAACTCCACTGGCCCAAAACGTTCCTGCAGATAACTGTCTAAAAGATGGGTTACTCACTGAACATGCAGCTCTGGTGGTAACAGTGCGTTCCGAGGCAGCAGGTGCAAGGGTTGGTGCAACTGCAGGTGTGCGTGTCAAACAAGGCTCGAGCTCTATGCTGCTGCCTCCTACCTGGAATCAAATGAATTCATTGCTATGTCACAACATCAACATAATAAACTCTCATGCAGAATCTTCAAATGCATAGGCTCATACTCTACTGTAGATATGCAACTGTATGCAGACTGCTCTGAGCCTGACCCTCAAGCAACAAATTCACGACACTTAAATAAATGATGAGGGTCTGTATGTTTACACATATGAACTGTGTGCCCTCCTCACACTGCAACAAACATCAAAGCCCCCTGTGCATCACATACTACTGTTACCAAATTCTCCTGACTTTTGGTTTCTAGTATTGAATATGCCAAAGAAAGGGACTAAGACACAAGCCTTGATGATCTGGCACCGTTCTACTCTGTAGCTGCACCCACTTCCCCCTCCCCAGGCACGAGACCTGAGACTGTTCCTCAGCATTGATGTGTATGCTGCACAAACACAGTAGTAAAACAAACCAATCTCTCTAATTTAGTCAAAACTGAGACTTCTTCCAATATGACATTGCTGTAACCTGCAGACAACAGAAAGACTAGTAAGTAGTACACACAAGAGGGCAGCAGCTCACAATGTATTTTATCATGGGTAACACTTGACCACACAGGTTTGGCGACACTGTATTGACTAAAATGTAACAAGATAAGATGGGCTGGTGAGGTTAGAACCACACTTTCTTGAGGTGGAAGGATCCGGATTGTTGCCTGAAGCTCGGAAACAGACCGTGGTGGAGGAATGGCCATGGGCGTGTAGTAACCTGTGTGCATCAAAACTGCATTCCACCACACCCCAGATTTGTGGGTGACAAATATCTGTAAATTTTCCCAACGAGCCATAACCCTAATTGAGAATCCTTTTGAAGATCCCCTTGAACAAGAGTAATGGACTCTGACAGTAACCTCTCTATTGTAAACATTTGGAAACAGGAAAATAAAACCTAGGAGTCTTAACATCTTCCTTCATCTCTTCTTACCCGCTACAATGTCAGAGTCATCTGTGTAGATATCTGTGCCCCACAGCTGCCGTCCTCGGATCTGAGACAGTAGAGGGTAGAGATTACTCTTACCAATTTCAAAACAGCTAGAATAATATCTTCATGAACAATCACAAGTTGCATAAGCCAGAAACATTCATTTGAAGAAGCACACAGAATGAACCTGGTGATTGGAAGTGGTGGCCAAGTCTGCAGGAATCCGAATTTCAACAGTGAAACCAGCCTGGCTTGGAATTGTCTTACTCTCCGTTGCTACTGTAGCTGCATTCGCTTCATAGTCCTTCCATAGCATTGTCAGCTCAGGCATCCCCTCTCCAATGCGATACAGTAAAGCTGAGTTCTCCAATGGTCCTGCATTGTCAACAGCCCAATGCCAATACCTTGTGAGAATCCAATCTGGAAAATACTTTCACCTGCACAGACTAAGCAAAGCAGTAGTCCATCAAGAGACCACAACTGAAACTATCATAGGTATAGATGCCATCAAAGGCTTCACAAGCATGACTGCCATAAATATCCTTGACCTAATCAAAGTGTTCTCCATAGAAACAGGATCCCTAGACGTAAAATGATTGAGATTCTAGCATTGGATCTACTTCTTGAAGATAAATTCCTGAAGATAAATTCCTGATGCAACTGCTTGGAAATCCAAAACATGGTGGGTTAAAAAATCCACAAGAGTAACATGTTGCTCATCATGCTCTCCCCAATTGGAAAACGACATCTCTATCTCTTTTGTTTCTGGAAAATTGCAGTCTCTCACAACGTAAGATCAAGAAGCAAAGAATTTTGTCACCAACCATGGGTCCTGCAACACAGAAACAACAACAGAAACCACAAGCTCCAGTTCAGCATTCTGTGAAGACAGAGGAACAATCAATCCGCATACATCTGCTAGCCATACTATCAGGGAGATAGAGAAGGGTTCAAAAAAAACCTCCATCAGCTTCATCAGGGTGCTTGGAAACCAGCAGAATGCCAACTCCTGAGTGCATGAAAAACAGTAAGTGACTTGAGAGAAAATGATCTGACACTCACGCATCATTCTCCTTGACTCGTGGGTATGTGCGAAGGAGGTCTCTGGGTGCAGCAGGACTGGAGTGTTGTCGGGGCCGCAGCAATCGTGCACGTTGTTGGACATTATGATTCACAACTGTGTCTCTGTTGTCCCTGTGTTTCTCTCCTCCAGTTCCCCCTCCTCCTCCCTCGGGGCTCCCTCCTCCTCCTCCCAACTGCCGATTATTATCCTTCTCAGACTCCCACATCCGTTTTCTTTTGTTCTCTCTGTCCCAGTCATCTTCCCTCTTCTCTCCTTCTCTTTCTCCCTCACCCTCCCGCCCTTCCTTTCCAACAGAGGCCTTTTGGCTCTCAATGTGATCTCCTGCTGGTTGTTGTGTTCTACTGAGCTCCTGCTCTTTGATTACAGCCACATTGATGTCCTCTTTCTTCTCATGTGTATGTTCCTGATCCACAAATCTCCCTTGATGATCTTTCAGCTCTTCTTTGTCCCTCTTCTCTCTTTTGTCCCTACTCATGCCCTTGCCCTTGTCCCTTCCCCAATCCTTGTTGCCATGCACTTTGTACTTTTCCTTTTCTTTCTCTGCTGCTGCTGCCTTCTCCCTCTCCCTCTGATCTCGTTCAGCTCCCTTTTGCTCCAGCAGCAGAATGGGGGGATGATGCAGCACCACACGCTCCTCTTTTCTATCATTCCTGTCCCTCACTGCTGCTGCTGCCACCACAGTTTCATCTTTCTTCTCCCTCTCCTTTGCTGCTTCTTTCTCTTTTTCCTCCTTGAAAAAACTGCTTTCAACCCGATTCTCTCCTGAAGCCTCTTGCAGCTCCCAGAGCTGCTTCTTACCCTCATGCTCCACAGGAGGACTTTTCCTAGTTGGGTGAAGATCAGGAATTAGGGTTTCTCCATTGCTGCTGCCCCCTGTAGTTGTAGCTTCTTGCCCTAACCCACGATTACTGGAGTCTGGCATACCACTACCTTGAGCATCTCTCTCTATTCTTCTCTCATCTGTTCTCTCTTCCAAAAACTGCCTGACCTGCTGCTCCTGCTGTACAAACTTGATTTGCTGCTTGGATTCCCACCCCTGCAGCTGCTGCTGTTGCAGAGGAGTTGATGTTGTGGCCTCCCGAACTCCTCCCCCTGTCATTGTCTCCAAAGATGGTATTTCCCGCTTGTGGTGAAAAACAGGGAGAAGAGGAGGAGGAGGAAGCTGCTCATGATGATGATGATGATGATGCCCCCCTTGTTTCACATCCACTTCTCTCTCATGGCGTGCCACTTTGCTTGGCCTCATTGTTGTTGTTGTTGTCTCTGCAGCCACATTTTCTCCCCCTGCATCCACCACCATCACCTGCTGCTGCTGTTGCTGTTGATGCAGGAGGTGCTTGTTGTCCATCACTTTGGTTTCCTCATGTGCTCGCTTCACAGACCCATTGATCATCATCTTCTTCTTCCCCTAAACTCAACAACAAAAACAAAATTGTACAAACCCACAACACAAAAACACTACACAATCCCGCACTGAGGGATGATGAGATCAGGAACCCTAAAAAGCTCGAAACCTTCATGTGCTCGCTTCACAGACCCAGTCATCATCATCATCGTCATCTTCTTCTTCCCCTAAACTCAACTACAACAAAATTGTACAAACCCACAACAAAAAAACGCTACGCAATCCCACGCCGAGGGATGATGAGATCAGGAACCCTAAAAAGCTCGAAATCAGGCAGGTACAAGAAGAGTTTCTTCACCATTTAGAATTTTGCAAGGCAGCAGCTGGAGTAGAAGTAGTAGTAGAAGAAGAAGAAGTCGTAGTAGTAATAGTAGTAGTGAGGACTTAGAGAATCAATAACCCAAGATTGTTATTCCAGTGGGGATGGATGGATGGATGGATCGAGGGAAGGAGGCAAGCACCGCAGAAAGAGAAAAAGAAATCAAAACCGGAGAAACAACAACAGCAACAGCAGAAGAAGAAGCCAGAAGTTTTGGAGATATGTATCTTTCAGAGCTCTCCAAATCTGGCGGCAGTGTGGGCGGCAAAGGGGAGGAAAAAATTGTCGAAAGGCTCTGCTTACTTGGGTATGAGTAAGCTTTGATTTTGTTGTTGTTGTTGTTGTTCTGCTGCTGCTGCTGCCGTTGATTGCAATTTGAAGCAAGAATGTGGTTGCAATGCGATTGCAATTTCGAGAATTGCCCCCATAACAAAATTCCACGGAAAGAGACGACAACGAACGCGCGCGAGAGGGAGAAACTGAACTCGACGACGCAGCGCGCGAGCGAGGGAGGAGTGAGGGAGGCCCACTACGGACGAGACCAGACCGGGGTACGACTTGCCGGGTTCCGGTTCCGAAGACGCGAACCGGAACCGGATCCGAACCGGACCCGGGCCGCGGACGAGGCCAGCCTCGGAGTCTGCAAAGGGTAAGAAGGGCCGGTTCCGGTTATTTGGATCCGAACCGGATCTGGGTTTGATTTGCACAACTGGTACGGAATCGGATTTTTAATTTTATGGTTTTTGAGAACCGGAAAGAGAACCGGATGCTCGGTTCTATTCATGTGTGAAACCACAACATATGGATATGCCTAAATGAATTTGAAAAATAAAAAAGAGTAAACTGAGGTTAGTATGAGGTTAACCAACAGTCAACCACTGGTTCCAATTTGGGTTAGTAAGAACCGGACTAGAAACCAAGCAACCAAGTCTAATTTTCAATACACGAATTGGAAATGAAATCATAAATGATTATTTTTGAAGAATTCCACTTATGTGTGTGTGAAACCTGAATTAATACATTTCTAATTTATTTTTTAAAAACCCAAATCAAAGCTTCTACATTATTAAAGTATGTGTCTTTTTGTTTACTTGTATGGTTTGAAATGAAATGAAGGTTTTTTTAAATTTTTTTTACTTGCATTTTTAAAGCATATTTGTGAACAAAAGAAAAATCTTGCAATTTGCAATTGTCATTTTCATTGATATATATTTACATTATGCATATCTTGAAATGAAAAGTGAATAACTTGTAAAATGTTTGTAATATTTTGGATTGCTTGCATCTTTCAAGTTTGTTAAACTACAATACTTAAAATAACTAATATAAACATATCAATATAAGTTATTTTTATAAATAAATAAATATTTGTTTAGCTTTTCAACTCTAGTTTATTAACAAATTTTATAAAAAAAGGAGCCAATTCATGTGAATGTCTAGATTAAGCTTCTGAAAATTTTATGAAGGAAAGTGAAATTTCAATGATAAAATGTTTGAAACATTCTCAAGTTTGTTATTAAAATATGCAGATTCATTATAATTAATATTTATAAAAAAAATGTGAACAAAGATTCTTTTGGAGACCTCAAAACATAATTTTTCTAACTTGGACTTTTTTGTGTAAAAAATAATTGGAATGTAAATGTGAGTAATGCACAAATTATTTGTTCTATTAATTGATATAATAATGTAATTGATCATGCAATTTTCAACCAATGAACAAGGTGTAGGAAAGATAATACTTAAAAAATAATGGTATAACTACATTAGAAAAATGTGGATGTAAAACATGGATTAATTATTAAAAGTCTTTATGAAGTAGTGAACATTAACATGAAAATCTCAATTAAATTGTCTGAGTGCAATTTCTAACTTTTTTGCAACCATAGATTCTCAAAAAGGATATTATTTAATTGTTTTTTTACAAAATCTTGGTGTTTTTGTTATCAAGAACCATTCGCATAGTTAGTTTGTTGAGAATATGTAGTTAAAATGTTTGATAATGTGGTTATGCCCTCATATTGTATTCCCTTTTCGAAAAACAATTTTTTCATGAAATATTATCAAACCTAGTTGAAAAGACAATTTTTTTTAGAAAAAAAAGCTCTTACAAGTTCTTAAAAATTATGTTTTTTCCACTACCAAATTTGATTTTTGGATGTGGGTCCAAGTGAGGGTTAATTAAAGAACTACCCTAGGATAACCATTGTTTAATTTCATTGTGATTAGTAAATGGTAACTTACATTGATGATGTGATTCTTGGATGAACTTGTACATTTTTTTTGCTAATGTATTGCATTCCTTTAAAACATTAAAACATTACATTTTATTCAAGTATTATAAAATTCCCTCATCTTTCACCCCCTTTTATTGCCTTCATATGTTTCAATATGGTTCCCAATAGTTCATCATCATCTAAGTAAATCTCAAATTTGACTTTCCTACATAACATGTGCCTTTTGATGTCCATATAGATGGATGGGTAGGCGAAAGGAGTGAGGTAGCCAAGCTCCTGCAATACTTTGAAAAAATCTTTTTCTGCGAGACTTTGGATGAATCCATACAACAAAAGGTAGTGTTTGCACCTGAATAGCAGAAGGTCTGCATGCAAAAGGTCTCTTCCATTGAAAATCGCATCGAGAGGTGCTCTCATGAACCAAGCAATTGGGACATAGTATTCCTACATAGG
>Ga0209208_10012281_pt1 | contig 10861 bp, 12 predicted proteins | sample S1TSphfallax_3_FD_187694 | JGI IMG/M metagenome (GOLD analysis project Ga0209208, IMG submission 187694) | Host-associated microbial communities from peat moss isolated from Minnesota, USA - S1T2_Fd - Sphagnum fallax MG (SPAdes) (version 2) | ecosystem: Host-associated > Plants > Peat moss >... | reverse complement strand
GCCTATTATCAGAGTTGCAATACGCTACCAACCTGTCATCGTTGTCCCTGCTCTCTTCAAGAGCGGGAGGAGGTATGAGAGCTTATAATGCAGGGAGAGCATGGTGGAGGAGGTCGTTGTTTCGATATCGACCATCGGGAGGATGCGCAAGCATCTTGCTGCCTGCGCACGGTATCCATGGAGTTGCAGCTAGCTGTAGCGCTGAAGTGGGTTTAGTGCCTGCGGTCAACAAACTTGGAAAACATGGATCTAGATCTGATTCGTGGAGAGCCTTGTTGCAAGAGCGGCTTTGCAACATCAGCAGAGCCTCGCCGAGTCTGCTGCAGCAGCGTCGCGGTTTTCTAGGTATTGGAGATGGCGACGAAGATCCCGGAGCGTCTTTGCATTTTGAGGAAGACCGAATCATTGGGTTCGTGAGCCTTTTACGCACGCACTCGTTGGCCTAGTGCTCTGCAGGCAAGCAAGCAAGCAGAGTGTGCTAATTTCAGGTTTTGGAATCTCTAGGGTTTGTAGCAGATAGTGATGGGGTTTCTTGGCTATGTGTGGGTGATGGATGGTCATGACGAGTACTTCGTACTTGTTTTTTTGTTTGTTTGCAGTTATTCCCCAGAGCAGGTCTATGCTATTGTGGCAGCAGTAGATATGTACGAGGATTTCGTGCCTTGGTGCCAGAGTTCACGAGTTCTGTGGTGCAAAGAGGATGAAGCTCTTGATGCGGAGCTTAAAGTTGGCTTCAAGCTTTTTTTGGAGAGATATATCTCACATGTAGAGCTCAAGCGTCCTCATCTGATCAAGGTACGGTTCTGTTGCCTCTATCTCTTGCAACAGAAACATGCCATCCTTTTCAATCAAAATCCATGTTCTTCTGTGGGGTTGATGCACACCCCTAATTGAAGCTTTGAGCTTTACTTGGTTGGATGTTTACAAGTTTGTTCTTAGCCTGCATCAGGAAATTCTTTTATGTGTTTGCAAGCAATCATTGAATGGAACTCACCAAGGAAAGGTGAGGGATTTGCTGTTGTGTTTGTTTTGTAATGGGTTTTTTGTGGGCTGTTGGAAATGAAAACAATTTTGTGATTTTTCTCATTGTTTGTTTTTCTTCTCTGCAGACAACTGTTTCGCAGAGCAATCTATTCGACCACCTAAACAATGAGTGGTCTTTCAAACCAGGCCCAACTCCAAATTCTTGTCACCTCCATTTCAAGGTTGATTTCCAGTTCCGCTCACCTCTTTATCGTCAGGTACATGCCATCCTCATTTCAAATATGCTCTGCAGTTCCTCAAAATTCAGATTCACTCTTTTTAGGTTCCATCCAAATGTCTTGGGCTTTTTGCTGAACTTGTGATCTCAGTGACTTGCATGTTACTAAGTGAAGCTATTCCTATTGAGGACTAGCTGATAGTATGGCTGAATTTTACCTATTGCTTCCAGAGATGTGACAGACACTCAGGATACAGTTCATGTATAATGTTTTTGTCCAGCAATCTTGATCTGATTACCCTGCACTTACCTGCACCTGTCATTGGGAGCTGATGAAGTTTGTTGGGATTGATGGTGCTTAGTCTCTGTGATTCATGATGAAGGTGATGGTCTGACACTTTGTGGCTGACACCCACAAGGTTATGAACACACTCATTCTTGTATTATTTGTTTTAGTGTTGCTGGAACTGACACAATGGTTGCTTTGAAAGTGTGTTTATGCAGAGTTCTGTCGGCAATCTCATAGATATGTATGGTAGTAAAATTACAGATTGGTTTTAGTTTGTGGCAGTTTTTCTTCAGATTATGCATGCTAGATGCTTCTTTGCCACTTACATGAGTTGTTGACCAAAAATGTGCAGGTTGCAAACATGTTTCAAAATGAAGTGCAGGCACGTATGGTGAGCTCATTTGAGGAACGGTGTAGGTTGGTGTATGGCCTCAGCATGGTACATTGATAAAAAAAAAGAAAATTGCATGGCTCAACACATTCTTGCACCCAACAACCTTCAACATTTTCTCTATTTTTGAAAGTGCATCTCCAGAACAGGAGAAATATGTGTATATCTATTGTGGAAGGTGTGCCACTAAGGAAATAAAATTCTGTTGTGAGTCAAACTACAGGAAGTATACATTTAATGGAATATCTTGCTCAAGATTGTCCTTTATCTGGCTTCAGCAATTTTCATATTTGTCCCTTCACTTATGTTAGGGAATAGGTCTGAGCCAAGCTTCTAATGGCTGGTGACGACAGGTGGAAGAAACTTGGCTTACCTATGTCTTTACCACTGTTTTTAAAGCCAGTTTTGAATGGGCTGTCATGTGAACTAGCCCAATCCATGGAATCATTGATTGGTACCTGAGATGGATGATCATGACCACATCAATGTGTCCTTTAGGGTTTTTAGGGGCACATGGGGTGTTTCTGTTGCTGCAATTGAGTGACAAACTTTCGATAGTATGTTTGAGACTATATGTGATTCTCTAAGGGGCAAGCATGTTGCACACTGATCATATTTGACCTCTTCTCTCTCCATGGTTTCTTTTTGGTTTTGTTGTGTGCTGCTTATGCGAATGTTTGCACCAGTGTGGGGCGGGTACCAGAAAAATCTCCAAACCCCTGCTGGGTATACATAGTTAGAACCGGTGGATGTGAACTTCTCTAAAACCTGCCCCCATTTCATACCCTAGATTAATCTATGTTAACATACCTGTTGCTTACTCATGCCCATCATTGGGATATAATCTTTATATATACCCATACCTGACCTGTGAGGTAAATAAAGTGTATTTGTGAAATACACAAGTATCTTTGTGGGTGTATATCCAGTGGCGGTATACTTTAGGGTTAGGGTTTTAAAAGTTGTGTACTTTACATTTAGGGTTAGGTTTTGTGTTTCATTTTGCATCTCCTCATTCATCTATTCGCTTGTGATGTGTCAAATTTTGTATCCTATCACCTTCAACAAGCGCTTTTGCAACTTGGCACTTCTAAACAGTGTGTGGTGGATGTTAGATCATCTTGTTGATTGCTAAAGGTCTTGCAATCATCAATGTGAGTTTATGAATTTCCACAATGAAAAACAAAAGCTATAGAGCTAGTAGTCAATAGCACATATGAAGGTAACCTTCTCAACCTTCTTGCTTGCATTCTATAAAGCTTGTGGGATTAATGTAAAGAGTCTCTTCATGTTGTGAAAGAACAATCTTCAACTTGTTTCTTTTGAGAAAAAACAATCTTTAACTTCCTTCAAGTCTACGTTGGTTGGTCTTGGTTTCATGTTTCATCATTTCATCTTGGTTTTTGAGTTTCTATTAAGATTACAGTGCAACATGCATAGTGCACATTTTGTGCTTCACATTACATATGTTGCCATCGTGAAAGAACTTGATGATCTTCGAAGCTATCAATTTTGCGTTGGTTGTAGGTAATGGTTTTTGGATTGTTAGTTCTATGCAGTTTTTTGTTTGGTTTCTAGGTTTTTACATTACTTGGTTCCAACTTTTGTGTTGCACACAATGTGTTCTTCACGTTGGTTCAAGCTATGAGTTCTACATTGGTCATTTGGTTTTTGGGTTTTGTGTTCTTTGCACTTTGGGCTATGGGTTTTGGATTCTTGGGTGTTTAAGTTATAACTACTACAACTCCAATGTTTGTTGGATAATTGATAACAAGTTTCTTCAACTTGATCCAAGAGGAGTTCAAAGGAATGTAGGTGTGTGTTTGAGAACTTACAAGTAACAAACAAGTTCTTAGGATTGTGCGAGCTTCGAATTTGATTGTTTGATTTTTTTGTCCCATTCGTATTTGTTTGAGTTAATTGCACTTGCATTTATTTCCTTAGCTAATACTCATGGCTTCTTTAAATCAACCTTTCTTGAACATTGAAAATTTTAATCTTAATGTAGATGCTCCAATTTTTGCATTGCATAATAGCAACATGAATGTTAAAATGTTGCCAAAAGAAGACAAAATGTTGCAAACTCTTAGGAATGCTACTCTTGGGAATGTTGTTGAGAATGATGTTAAGGATGCTCTTGGTGTTGATGCACACATATCAGTTGCATTCAACAAAATTGGAGAAACAACATGTAACTTGGAAGCTTTATAATTGCAATTTGGAAACATGGATTTTTTTAAAGGTGAAAAACAACTAGCCCATAAACCTTTTTGAAAATCAGATAATGTGATGCATAATATGCCATAGTAATGTTGTTGGTCTTTAAATTTTGGCATCGCACACTAGGTTATGGAAAGGTTTTATTGCTTACCACAAGTCAAACAACATAATAGCCATGAAAAAACATGTAGAACTTGAAACCAACACCTTAATTAAGAAGTTTTGTAAAAAACAATTTGATGTGGTTGCTACTATTTCATTTTCATGTGAGCCAGCTAAGAGGCGGGTGCATGTGACTCCAAGTGCCATATCTAGTTTTTTTTTCTTCTACAAACTAGTTCAAAAAAAATAATGAAACCCAAGTTTGTTTCTTGGAGGATGTGATGTTATTTGTGATCAAGGTTATTTGCCCATGACAACTGTTGAGTCCATTTGGTTATAGAAAATGGCATACAAGTTATGCCCAAAAGTGGTTTTTCCAAGCAGAAAGGTATTTGTTGATGATATGTTTTTTGGATTGGTGGAGAAAACCATGCTTACCTATGTGCATCCTGCACTTGTAGATTGTATTTTAGCCACTTGCACCTTTGATTTATGGATGTTAAAAGGTGCGCATGATGTGTTTGTTGTTGTTAACTTTTTGCCTAGCAAATGGGAGCCCAAGCACATCGCTATCGAACTAATTGAAGTGTTTGACACTAATGGTGCAACTATGGCTCCAAGGTTATAGCAACTTCTGGATACATTTTCTTTTACCCAAAAGATCTTTGCTTATGTTAAGGACGAGGGTTTTAATCTGTAAACATGTGCAAGCACTTTGAACTATGTTGTTTCATGTGCTAGTTTGGCTATGATGGAGCCTTTTGATGGGTTGTGTTTTGGGCATGCCCTATCAAAGGTTTGCTAATATGCCACTACTAATGAGAAGGACATGGATTGTCCTATGCATCTATAAAGACTACCCAAGTTAACATTCAAAAGTGCATTACTTGGCCAAGAAGTCTAGGAAGGGGAGACTCGCATGGAATAAAGTTTGCGTGGATTTTGGCTTGAAGCCCAGAAAACCAAGTACACTTGTGAAAATAAGGTATAAAAAATCTTTCATGTGTTACTTTTGTTAATTTCATGGGGTGTAAAAATGGTGGAAATTTGATATCAAAGTATCTAATTTAATTGTATTGTTGCTTGCAAGTCTACAAATCATGTTTTACTAGTGGTAACCTGTGCCTGCAAAGCACGGCACGGCAATTGGAACTCAATTACACTGACCCTATGAAACTGAGGGGGGGCACTTGGTTTGAACCATTGCTTTCAATGGCAGTTAGTAAAAACAGTTATTATTTGAACTCTATCATCACTTGGTCTGTTTGTAAATGCAAGCGTAACTGAAAATAGTGCCCTGCCCTGCCCTGCCCTGCCCCTGCCCCTGCCCCATGTCCCTAAACAGACAGGCCCCTCATTTCTTGAAACCTGAAACGAAAAGGTATGGGTTTTTTTTGGGATATGGGTTTCAGGACCTGGACGGACAAACAAACAAACAAACATTGTAACTTTAATATATAAGATTGTTCCAGGATGACTGACTTTCCAAAGTGCCATTGCACTTTGTTATATTGTTGCATTACAAAGTTGCATACCTTCTCCTTGGACTTGGGTTGTTTATGAATTTGTTGTGAAAGTTATTTCACCCATTGTGAGAAGGCATGTTTTGAACCAGAGTCAACGACATTAGCTTCTTGGGGATGCCCTCCAATTTATTCTAACTACATGCTGAGAACTTTGTGAGGAGCTTTCACACCAAAAGGTGTCTGATAGCCTTGTTGAAAAGGAGATAAATGTATTTGATTATGAACATGAGAAGTTCATTTTTCATATGAAGGCCAAGTGCTAGAGGTCTTTCTGCCTTTTATTTCCTTTATGCATGGTTTTTAAAAAATAAAACAATAAGATGTGGGCTTTTATGTTGGATCCCAGGTACAAAAGTATGCATTTGGTGATTACTTATTTGGGTCGTGAAGTTGTTATCATTATGGTGGCAGATTATGATGAATAATTGTTATTATCTCTATTGTTGGAGGCTTACAAAGTTTTGTTGCCAAATATAGGGGATTGTTTGGATGAGTTTGCCTCACTTGTGGATTCTCAAGATCTCCTATGGCATACTAACACAATTGCAGATACCTACAAGGACATTATATGCCAAGAACTTGGTTTGTTCCATGGGTATCTTATTGATGCAAAAACTTGTTCCTGTACGTTGACATGGTGGTAAACAAGAAAGCAAAAGTTTCCACAATGGTTACACTTACAAGACAATTTTTTTGGAATCCTAGCTAGCCAAATTGAGACTAAAAGAATCTTTTCCATTGTTAGAGTCTTCACAACACTCAAGAGATGTTGGCTTCAAACTAACAATTTAAACAAGCTAATTTTTGTCCACAAAAATTGGCCATTTGATCCTCGTGTTGGTTGTTTAAAACCATATAACTTGGTAGTTGTTTGTGAAGCAGAATCTGACTTAACAAACAATTTGGATGCCAAATTCGTGGATGAAGTGGAGTGTGAAGAATATGCAGTTGGGGATTTGTAGTTGCCAAAAGTCCTTCTTTACATGTGAGGACTAGCTAAATATGAAAATGATGAATTGATTACATGTGTTAGGGTTTTGCGTAAAAAGATTTTCCATGTTTCTAGATCCCAAGGTCTTCAATCTTCAATGTGAAACATGGATAGTTTGAATATTTTATATTCATGGTCTTTGAGGTTCAGTTTGTGTTGGTTTGTAAAATTTATAATTTATGAACTTTGAATTGTTTTGAAGGGTTGTTTGTGTGTTTGAGGATGTGTTGTATGTTGTTTAGTTGTCTTTTTTTTTGTGTCTTTGTGTCTTTCAAGGTTACTTTGTGTTTGCCTTTTTAAAGCATGTATGTTTGTGACATTTTGCTTAGATTAGTTTTTTAGAGTTTGTATGCAATGTTTGTGAAGGTTTGTTGTTTGTTTGTTTTTTAGGGCTTGCTAGTTATTTGTCTTTTTGGGTTAGCTATATGTTATTTGTTTATTTTGAGGGTTAGTTATATGTTGATTACTTGTTTGTTTATTTGTCTTTAAAGGCATATGTACAATATATGTCTATTGTTTGCTTGTCTATTTATATTTGTCTTTGAAGGTTTGTTGTCTGTCTATTTATTTGTTTATGTCACTTAGGCTTACAAGTTGTATCTATTTTTGACAGTTAGTATGTCCTTGTTTTTGAAGGACCAAATGAAGGTTAGTCTTTGAGGTCAGTTGGATCAAGTTTTTGATCTCTAGAGCATGTTAGATGAAAGGAACATGGAATAATTTGATACAAAAACCATATATAACAAAACAAATAATCATTTTGATTCATGCATGTTGGTTGGACATTGGGATGAGTTCTTATAATTAGGTTTAAAATTTAGAAATATAAAAAAAGACAATGTTATGTTTTTCCAAAAACAATTGTTAATATAATTCTTTCTTTGAACTTTAGATTACAGTTTTTCAATCATTTCTAAAAACTGGGTAAACTCGAACCCAATTATCAGTAAAAAAATTACATTCCTGCCCCACATTAGTTTGCACAACTTGGGAACATTTGTAATGCTACTCACAATATAGCAAGTTTGATTCTCCTCAACTCTTTTGCTTTTCAATGTTATTTGTATTGTATTTTCATTTCAATCCTACCTCATTACTTACAAAATCGCATGTCTTTTCTGACATTTATTGGTTTACTAACTTATGGGCTTTTCAATGTCCTCCTTTTTTGATACTATGTGTGTCCATCTTTTTTTGCTCGTAATTGATGGAATTTGAGCATTTGTTGTCATGCTCGTGTTTGAATGTTTGTGTCATCAAACAATTTTTAATCTTGGCAATCTAAAATTGAATTGTCTTGCACATCAATCAATAACCTTAGTGATCTAAAAATGAATTGGGTGTTATAGTGAAAAATCATCCTACACATCAATTTATAACCTTGGTCATCTAAGAAGGAATTGAGTATTATGATGAATAGTTGCATCCAATAATCATTTTGCACATTGATCAATAAGGCAAACATAGATTGTTTTAAAGACTTTTAGAAATTATCATCATTATGTGTGTGGTCATCCAACTCATCATTGCTACCTTTATCACCACTTTAGTTTCTTTGAACTTGTTCATTAAAATTGAAGGTTGGGACTAGGACAATTCTATGCCCAACCTTCCTTGTTGCAAGATATGTTAAACAATCCCAGTGTGCAGTTTTTGTTATTTGTTAATTTTATTCTTTACAAGTCCTATATCAACAATAAAGCTATTGGGTTCTTTTTTTCCCCATCTATTTAAATACCATGCACCTAATGGTCAAAGCTTATTCATCCTTGCATTGTATTACAACTATTTAGACAACATTGTTTTTACTATTTGTAGGAATGATTTATCATTTTGGTTGTAGCATCATCTAATAAAACCTTTATCAGACAATGCTACAACCAAAACCATTCCTTACAATCTACCTACATTTTCAAAAACATTTCCTCACAACTAAAACACACGCACACACACATTATTGCCAAATCCTCCACATAGGTAAAAACTTTTTTTCTTAATTTACAACAATACATCAAACTAAACTATTAAAATGTGTACGTAAAATGGCAAACCCCTTCTCTATTGTCTTTCTTTTATACCAAGAACTTGATGATTTTAAATGTCTGCCTCCTCTAATTGTCCGCCAATTCCCTAACTACCTTTCCATTCCTCTAACTATTACCCCTTGTTTCCTTGGTTGATTGACTTGCTAATTGAAGGCCCTAAGCAACCCAACTTCTCTATCTTGGTTTTGAATTGGTTAGTTATGTGGTTGGTTGGTCATACTTGGCTTGTTTTGGCTTGGCTATATTTGGTTTGTTTTTTTTACCTACTTTAGGCTTCTATAAGCTAGCTTGTTACATTTAGCTTGTTCTATGTATAATACCTAACATTTGTCATCCTCTTATAATTGTTATGTCTTCACACAACTACCATTGCTTTCACTATGCATGTTGTGTAAGGTAACATGATGTTGATGGGGTTGGGCAAAGTGATATTGATGGATTTGGTTAGGATGCTAATGGTTGTGATGATGTGGGTTGGTTTGTTTTTCGAGGTTTTGGGGGTATCATAATGTTGGCTTTCTTTTTCTTCTTCTTTTAGTTTAATGCTTCTTCCTTTGAGCTTGAAGGTGTTGGCTCCTCCCTTAATAGAAAATATTTTTCCACCCCATTCATTTTATGTGTGCATGAGAAGCTATGAATTCAAATATATATCCCCTTGCCTTGGGATCAAATGGATGTGGCATAAACATCAAGTGATGCATTCATTAAACGATTATGGGCTTCATTATTCCCCATCCAATGCAATGTGTGTTGGAAAGTAGCATTTACGGTGAAAAGGTTTAGTCTTTAGTTGTTTTATGTTTAATGTGCATGAATTCAAGAGTGCCTAATGTTCCCATGTTTACCAAGTTCTTGCATCTTTCCATTGTTTTGGTTGTTCATGAACACAACCCAACACAATATGAGCTCCTTTAATTGGAAGTTTCATGGCAAATGTTGTAAATATTTCCTATGACTATTGTATTAAGTGCAGGCTATTTCTAGTTTTCAATAATAACATATGGCATACACACTTGGATAATTTACTTCATTTCTCAATCATCCATAGCCTTTATAACCACTTTTCTCAAGCTATTTGTGTTTTTTCAAGCTATGGCCAATTTTCTCAAACCCTTTCAAACCTTTTCAAGCCTTCTCAAATTCATGGCCACCTCTAAAAGGAACATGAAATATCATATCTCTAAAAATGAAGCACCCCTAGAAAGCCAAAACATTGAAATTAATGATATAAAAATAAATGGAATAGGTTGGAAAACATACCTTTTTTTTGGGCTCTTTGTTGCTTGAGGAGTCCACCTCCTCCACAATGACTAATGGAACCTTATGTATTGCTCTCAAACCCTATAAATTCAAAAAAGAAAAAACATTTTCACACAAAGAAAACAAATAGGGCTGAAGTCTTTTAAAAATATTTCAATTTTGTAAAATAAGTGTGATATCTTGGTTTTTCTACAACTTAAAGTATAAAATATTGAAAATTTCAAGGCCGATTGAAGGAATCAACTCTCCTTGGGCTTCACATGTTTTCTTACAAAATTTTTAGAAGGTAGTTTGAATCTAGAAGTATGGGCAACATTTTACCTCTTTTTATGTTGTATTCAAAAGGAATTAGATATTTCAAAATGATTGAAACATAAAAATATGGGATTCAACCCTTACATGAAGGCTTCTCTTTTTCTACATTCAATAGCCCTTAGCCTTCAAATAACAATGAATTCTCATGTAAGCACCTTCAAACCAAAATGCTTTGAAAATAATTATCTTGTTTAATATTTTGTAAACCCTTTAACCCAAGTTGAATTTTTTTTCTAGTTCTTTAAAAACGCAAAACTACATACTACCAACAAAATTTCAAAACCATTCCATCATCACTATTTACTTGATCTTATGTATTGTCAACTATTTAAAGTTGTAATGTCTTGTTTCGACTTTCTGCCATCGCCTTTAGCTTTGTCTTTTGCTTACAATTTGTCTAAATGTAGGATATTTAGAATATATTGTATATTTTAATATTTGTATCCCCATATGAAAATTGTATTGTAATTATTGAAAGCGTAATTCACCCAAAACAAATCTCCTTTGAAAATATCCACAAT
>Ga0209208_10012280_pt1 | contig 10861 bp, 9 predicted proteins | sample S1TSphfallax_3_FD_187694 | JGI IMG/M metagenome (GOLD analysis project Ga0209208, IMG submission 187694) | Host-associated microbial communities from peat moss isolated from Minnesota, USA - S1T2_Fd - Sphagnum fallax MG (SPAdes) (version 2) | ecosystem: Host-associated > Plants > Peat moss >... | reverse complement strand
TGTACACATGACAGCCAATCCTGCAGCCTATCTAAAGCCTCCTCTTCTAGAATCTGAGAAGCTCCTTGGCTGCTTGACAGGGAACAGTTCTCCTTTGCACAACAGTAACATGGGCTCTAACAATAGAAACCCAACACCGTAACACTCTGTAAATAAACAGTTCACCGGTCAAGTATCAAGTGCAGGAACTCAACATAATCAGAGAATATAATCCCACAGCCTCTCTGTGTGCTAATATTAGCACATCTTAGCACTGACACATGTGGAAGAATTATTTTCCTGAAGGACTTAGAGTTCATCTGCATGACTTTGAAATGAGTCCTGTGTACCTCCTCCTCCCTGTGGCTGCTGCACAAGTTTCTTACCATAGGGTTCATAACATTTCAAGGCAGGTAGAGGTTGACTTTGTTGGTCCCACAAGGACCGCTTCCAGAAGTGATTCCCTTCACCAGGGTATGCTTCACCCACCAGCAACCAAGCAGACTCCCAATAAACAACACCAACTCCCAAATTTCCCTGCACAGAGCTTACAACCTTAAGCAGATTGCTTAGAGCAGAAGCTTGGGTAGTGGGAGATTCAGAGGGTGGCGTCCAGTCATCAGCAGTTTCAACCACTACTATGGGCATGCCATACCGAGGTGCAACCACTGCAAGTGATGCCTGGAGTGCAGAGAGAGAAGCACCACCATCTTCTGGGGGGGGGTAAAAAGAAAGGCCCAAGAAATCGAAAATCACTTGATTTGCTTGCATGAGATCCATGAACCATGTGACCAAACCCTGATCCTGTCCATTGTTGATGTGTATCATGGAAAAGATGCCACGACTCTTGACTGCTGCCAATCCACTCTTCAGAAGCCCAGTGAAATTCTGGGTGTTACTGAGACTCCCGACCGGCCATAACACTCCATTCGAAACCTCATTGCCAACTGCAACCATGAATGGCGGTGTCCCTTGAGCTTTCAAAGCATCAATTACATCACCAACATAGTTGTTGAGGGTTATGCTCAAAGCATCGAAGTCCAACCCACTCCATTCAGCTGGGGTTGTTTGCTGTCCAGGATCAGCCCAGGAGTCTGAGAGGTGTAGACACACAAGAACCTTGAGGTTGGCTTGTTTGGCTCTCTTGGCAAACCGAAGAACACTCGGTAGGTCACTGTATCCAGCAGGTGGATTCACCCACAAACGCAGACGGACCAGGTTTGCTCCATGCTCAGCTACTATGAGTTCAGGAGCTTTAGGATTAGGTGAGTCGAAGTCGTAGTACCGCCCACCATTCTTCTCACACTGAAGTACAGTTGAGAGATCATGTCCTAGTAGCATTCCTGATCTCGGTGCCATGATCTTGTTCCTTTTGAATCCTGATCTTCTACTGTATTGGAGTTGATCAGAGAAAGCACGAAGGATTATCCCTGATGATGAAACATGGATCCAATAAAGAAAAGGTTGATCTTTTGCTGCAGCAGCAGCTATAGCAGCAATTGGACCAGAGATGAGAAAGAAATTGGGAGTTGTTACTGAGGAACTTTAGGGCTGCAGAAACGTAGTAGCAGATGGGAGAGGAGACGACGATGATGTAAAGAAAACTTCCTCGTAATTTCATCACAAATGCATGCAATGCGCGTGTACACTTGAAGTCCAAGCAGGTTTCCGATCGATCGGCGATGGATACTACGGAACTACGTCGCGTGTGGTAGAATCAATGGGGCGGGGAGAGAGAGAGAGAGAGAGAAGGGGGGTGTTTCACCAAAACCGCGTGGACGACGACCCCGAGAAATGCCTCGCAACTGCCATAGCGGACGGAATTGCAAGCAATTCCGGGGCGACTCGGTAATCTTCTCCACATTTGTAAGCAAACCAAATCCATAATCCACGTCGATGTGCTTCGTATCTACTTCACGATTCCTGTCCGACAACCAATGCTGCCACGAAATTTTATTTGTTTGAATTTTCACTACTCCCGTCCCGTGCCGATTTTGCCGCAGCACGAGGAAACTCGTCAACGAAGCATCTCGAGGAACGTGTAAGAATCTGGAAGAATCTCGTCCGTGCTGATCTTGCAGCAGTACGAAGAATCTCGTCCATGACAACCGGCAAGAAGTTAGAACTTTGAACTATTTTAGTAGAGGAATCTTCTCGGGGTATCTTGTCCACCCTAAACCCAAAATTTAAGAGTAGCCACTGCAGTAGCATCCCTTTTCATGCTCGTAAATTATTTATTTATTGGCTTTGTCCTACAAAGGCATTCGTGGGAACACCTTCTGAGCGGGTATAGGAGTTGAAAAATCAAAAGTTAGCTGAATGGATAAGGTTATAGGTTTACATGTCAGTTTTTTAATTGGCTTTTTTATTAGCCCAAGCTAATGGACAGGCATGTGTAAATTTTGGGTGCACCCATCTAATTGATGGGTTGTTTTGAAGTCTACCCATTTACTTGTTGGGTTTCTTCTCAAAATATGGATGTTGAGTGGCTGATTTAATCATGTCTCTATATCATTTTATTTTTTTGGGTTGTTGCTTGCCTTTTTGTATCATGAGGTTTCATATCATTATGAAATGTAAAAACCAATTCATATGATTAATTTTTTAAATGAAATTTGTTTGATGAACATACAAATAATTAGCTTCAATTCCTTTAAATCTTATCAAAATGAGATTTGAAAAATTATGCAAGAATTGATTAAAATAAAATATTTTAATTTTAAAATAAATATTTAAAAAAAATTGAGATGTAAATGTGTTTAATTAATCTAATGTTATGTTTAAAACTTCAATAAGGCTTTGAGGAAGATTTAATAACAAAAATCATAATGAAATTAATTTATAATTGATTTTTTTTTTTGTATTTTTGTTGCCTTTTATGTTATAAATATATATTATTGCCTTAAGATAGTAGATATGCATGTATGATTTTAGGTTTTAACAAGTATACATGGGGCAAACACAACTAGTTAAAGTTGGGTAAGGGTACAATGGGGTTTATATGTGAAAATTTAGGGTGAGCAAAGGGGTTAAGGTATTTTAATTTCTTTTCCCTTTCTCACAAGTTTGCTTTTTGATTATGGGGTTTTAATGGGTATAAACGGTGGATAATTCAATTAGATTGAAAGAATTACAAATTTTAATTGGAGCTTAAAATATAATTTAAAATATAACTTGAAATAACATATATTAATTTAAAATAACCTAAGGTATAGCCTAAAGTTAGTTGAATTTAATTTAGAATAACTTAAAAGTTTATAGTAAACTACTTAAAATACCTTAAAGTAAAATAGCATATAATAATTTAGGGTACAATAATTGATTATAGCCTATAATAACATCAAATATAAGTTAAAATAACTAAAGTAGCTTAAAATAATATAGGGTATATCATAAAATAGCATAGATAAAATATTTTTTAAAACATAGATTTAAACCTATTTATTATAATAAATTATAATAGTGAATTTTGTTAATTAGTAATGAAACATGATGTCTACATAGTGATATTATAGTGAAATGACTTTCATCAGGGTGAAATTAATAAAACGCAATGAAATTATTTCACTTTTAAAGTCCCATAGTGCTTTAGGCTAATAAATTGCATCCCACTTTTGTAGTATGGGAACACATAAAAATTAATGCATTTAATATACATGCTACTCATTTATGGTTTGTAAATACAAATATTCAATTTATTTTGAACCCATATGCAATTGCAACAAATAACACATCATATATGATAAAAATTAAAAAATCAATAACATCATAACTACAGTCTATCATTAAAAAATGCATTATGAATAATATAAATGCACATGCAAAAATTCAAAAGTTAAGTTTTGTATTTTTTGATGCCAAACAAATGGTTATTCAACTTGTTGCTTACCTTGTCCTTTTTTTACTGTTATATCATTCATTTCAAACATTTTGTTTCATAAATACTTATCCTTTTGAAGAACATGTTTTTATGTTAAAAGCACAAGTTGCATTAAATGAATTCAAACCAAATTCAACTAATATAATGTGTTCATTGATCATAGACAAATATATGAATCATTGTTATTAGTAGAATTTATTTTTTTATAACATTTTTTTTTAAAAAATTCAAGACATTGAAAACCCAAAATTGTTAAGTTTATATATTATAATAACTATAAAGATATTTAAAATTGGTCAAAAGAACAAGTTTTATTATATTCATTATTTTGAAATTTAAAGAGCTTGCAATTTAGAACTAATGTAATTTAGCATGATGCATATTGTCAACAACATGATGAATTTTTTAAAAATAAATCTATTTTCAATTACCAAATGCCATATCCAAATAGAAAATAAATGGATGATTCAATAGATTCAAAATCAAAACCATTATGTTTAACTAACATTTATATTAATGATATAGATAATGAAGTAAATGATTCACAACTTATAATTCTTGTAACCAAAAAAATCAAAATTGAACATTATGATTTTTAATTTAATTTTGTCATTCAATTATATAATAAATCAAACCAAAAATCAAAAATTTTAAAAGATGAAAATTTCATAAAACCATCATATTCCATGACAATGGAAAAATTTGAATATCGTAGTTTGTTTCAACAATTCAATAAAGAATAAAAATAATATTTGATGATATTATGCATAAAAAACAATGTACCTTGATACATCGATATGTTTATTTTTGACAAGGGGTGCAAGGACTGTTAAAAAATTTACATTAAAATTCATAATTCAAGGATTATTATAATTGTACAATAGAGACATATCTTTTGACTTAACAAAAACTAAGGCTTTAATTATGACATCAATAGTTAAAGTTGCTTTCAATATTGATGGTTTACCAATACATTCAACATTAAACATACCTATCTAACAATCTTTATATTTAGTTTACCAAATTTATCGTCAAATTCATTAAATATGTTTACATGTTGATATGAACAATTACAACTTATTGTGATAAATGAAATATCAATTGTTGGTGCTAGAATGTTTAATGTTACAGATAATAAGCTCAAGTCCATGAAACATATTCAAAACAAATTTTTGGGTGGTGTTGATGTTATCATGACAGGTAATTTTTATCAAACACCCCTTGTGAAAAATAATTAGATCTTTCAAAATATCAAAAATAATGTTAATGCACTAGCTCCAAAAAATTTGCAAACATATGTCCAATGTTATGAACTAAATAAAGTTATGTGATAGTTTGATATGGTCTCTATAAAAACTTTGAAAAAATTCCATAATACAATAGAAAATTCAAAAGATATTGAATTTATAAATTCAATTTGTAATCAACAACCACCCAACAATTTTATTATTCCGTATCTATTTTATACAAATAAATTTGTGCAAAAATACAAAAAAAATGTGTTCACTAACACATTAGGTCCCACATTTATTTTCTAAACAATGGACATCAACCATCAATCATGCACACCATTTTACAAACTTTCAAATGATCGAAGTAAACCTACAAATTTTCATTTTACAATTAATATTTAAAAAGATATGTTGGTTGAATTATGTGTTGGTAATTACACAACATTCGATGATTTTGTGAATGAAGCTAATGGCATTTTTAAGCATCAACTACATATTTTGAAAAAACCATTATATAAATAATGTTTTAAAATTCTAAAATTGGAACATTAACAAGACAAAAATATAGTTATTATTACGACAATAACATTGAATCAAAATGGACACCAATTGAACCTATCATCAAATATATAACAATTGTTAAATCCCAGTCATAACAAGGATTCAATTTCTAATTCAACTTGCAACAATAAGAACCATTCATCATTCTCAAGGATTATCACTAGATAAATTGGTTTTTGATCCCATTAACGTTAAAAAACATGGGTTAACATATACAATATTATCTTCCATTTGAACGAAAGAAAAAATATTTTGGTTAACTCTTCTCCAACATGAAAGTTTTTATGTGGATCCAGGAGTACATGTAAAATGAATAGATTGAAAACAATTGCAACTTGGATACCATTAGTTTTTCAATTAAAAAACTTACATAATTTTCATGTAATTATACAAGCCTTGAATACAACTTCTTTACACCAACATTACAAAAAACATCAATCATAATCATAACCTTCAAATGTCTCATATTTTATGCTTAATATCAACAAGAATACACCATACATCAATAGATGTGCACAAATTTATAAATTCATTGAAATATTCATATATTTCAATCCATGATGGTCATGGGTTAATGATGATGTATGACATACACATGCACTTAGATTCTTTCAATACAATAATTAATGATGGTTTAAAATATATGGCAACAACTTTTAATATTAATAGACAAAAAACAATACACATTGTATGTGTGTATAAAGTTCATTCATGTTCAATTTTTGCATTCTTAAACAATTGTTAAACTATAATTCAATAATCTCTTGAACATTGTCCAATTATCATTATGGGTTCAATTTTAATGTTGGCATTCTAAAAGACAATAACCAAGAAAACAAAACAAAAAAATTATATTTCATGAATAAATTCTAATTAAAATCACAATTTAATGAAAGCACCACAAAACTTGGATATCGATTAGACTATATATGGGCAAATGTCCTTAGAAACGAATGCAAATTTGGTGTAACATAAGCATATTGGTCAAATTATTACAAACCAATTTATATTGCATTCAAATTACTAAACATACTTTTAATGTATAACAAAAAAACCATTAATGTCTCCATTTATTTTTTAAATAAGGTTTGTGAATATATGCATGTAAATGTTGCATTTTCCACCTAATTAATTATTCCCAAAATGTTGGCACATTCTGGCTTGAATTTGCATTTTTACATTTTTTGGGTTTACAACTTTACATTCATTTGCATGGTTAAAGAAAAGACAATGGAACTATGTTTTCAATTTCTAAATCTCCATAATGAATTCTAAGATGATTTTTTTTTTTAAAAATTTAAGTACAAATGTGAAAGAAAAAATTCATGATCTTTCATAAAGCCAACAAACTTTCATCCAATATAACTTGAGTTCATAGTAGAACATTAAATGTAACACCTTATTTTCAAGACAGAGCCTCTCATGGCGAAGCTACTTGTTTTACCTTTGTTGGCGTACAACAAGATAGGCAATAAGCAATAGGTGACCTATAAGGCTACAACAACAATTTTTAGGCCCTACAACCCCTTTCTACATGTCTTTATTTTCATTCTTGAGGTTTGTTGCAAGTAGTAGTCTACCTCTTTGGAAATTACATAGAGGTTATTATTCTAATTTTTGTTTTTGTTTTTCTTATGTTGGGACTTTGAATCCCTTGTCATTTGTCATTCTTGTATACTCATTTTCATATCATGTTTTCCCAGCAAATGAATTTTTCCACTGGTTCTTAGTACTTGTGAAGTCCTAAAAGGCAATATTAACAACCAATTGGTTCTAAAATAGAAAACATTTCCAAATGGTGAAAACCATTGACTAGCAAAAACTAATTACTTTTTTATGGAATAATAAAATTTGACCCCACACAAAAACTTGTGCCAAATGTTTTAATGTAATTATAGGTAACCTTACATAACATAATAGGTTGACAAGCTTTTCCAAAAGCATAATGCACCTGAAAGCAAACATTATTTTTTCAAAAAACCTACTAGCATTTTGTAACTTATTCTCACAATACCCAATAGGTTTTGTGGGAATTTTATTTTTTAATCATGACAGTTCTTACACCATGTAAAACTTTGAAAGGTGAGATTTATGGGAATTAAGTCCACATTTGACTTTACTTCATGGGTCACTATTTTCATAAAACCTTCCCTTTTGATTTTATCTTACACAAAAAATAATGTTAACAATATACACATGTGGGTGAAAGCACATTAATGGTGAACCACTTTTCAAAAAACAAAGTGATTCGTAACAAATATTATGGTACATAATAAACTAAAATTTTGATGACATTCTTTGGTTATTGTAAATACAAACAAAAAACTTTAAAATTTGCATGGCAACATTTTGGAATTCAAAGTTCACTTTGAGTCAAAATTAATTTTGATCCAAAGATTATGTGAATTGGATTAGATAAAATCAATGTATATAAAATAAATAACTTAAAAGGTTTCATGTTTGTGCTCAATGAACCATTACCAAACTAAAATAAACAAAAAAAATAGTGTAATGCCCATCTATAAATCTTTTCCTCTTTGATATGATAGTGATTTTTTTCCTTTAAATAAAAATATTATTATGCATTTATTGCTAAATAAATACCAAAAAAAAAATTTCATCCAAAATTTATCCAAAACCTCTATTTTTATAAGGTCCTATATTTAATTGATGTCATACACCATAAAGCAATTCACCCAAAATCTCCACCCACAACCCTAGTTTTGAAGTGTATATGTAATTTTTCAAACTCAATGATGGGTCACTATAGCAAGTTGTGGCATCCATGACTAATGTTCCAATTTGATCATGTGGTAATATACGCCTTGTAACTATGCCATTTTTATAATTGTAATCATGTTTTTAAAATTATTATGTGTGCCATTGACCAATTTTTCAAAACCTTGATGGGGGGTTCATATTTGCAAATTGAAAAAACATAATGTGTTGATATTATATATTGTCACTTGGAAGCAATTGGTTTTACAATATATTATGAAAACTTTATGTAAATTTTTGTGTAAAATTAAGTCCACAAAATTGAACTTAGCTTGGATTAATGGTACATGATAATAATTTTTAGATAAATATTACATCAATTTCTGTAACATAGACTTTTTGTGAAACTTGCTATTATATAAACTATGGCTTGCTTTAATTTCTTTCAATATTGTGGTTTTGAAACTTTGGCAAATTTTCCCATAGTTTTGGATTCTTTTCTAAATTTACACACAAAAAATGAAAATGTTGAACTTGTTTTAATTTTATTTGAATCACACTTTGAATATTAACCCTAAAAACATTCAAGTTTGGGACTTTTGTTCAAAGGTTAATTTTCATGAATGTCCTCCTAAAACTTTTTGACATTAAATAATGATATATATATAGACCTATTAATTATATCCAAAGGATTTAAAAGAAATCCAAGCACCTCAAAATGACATTGTTTTGCAAGTCTCCATATAATGGGTACTCAAGAATACAAGGTTTGGTCCAAATATATTTATTTATCAAAAAATAAAAAATGTGATCATAAAAATTGGAATTTTAAAAATCATTTATATTAAATCAAATTTAATGAACCGAAAAAAAAAAAATCTTAAAAAATAAGATGGTTTTTTAGTAAAATTATTTGATGTTTATATACAGGAAAAATCTTTAAGAATGAAGTTTTATTTTTTTTCATTTGGACAAAGTATGTAAAAAATAATAATGGTTATAATTGGCTATTTTTGTATTAAAAAAAAGATGATGTGGGTTGGTGTAGTAATGTTTCCTTTTCATTAAATTTAGCATATATCCTTTGTTAACAACTTCAACTTTGAAAACTATGTAACTAAATGAAAGAATATTATTCTACACATAATGCGTGCACTAAAAATTTTCAAAGTGCGAGTACCACTTATGACGAGCTAATTAAAAATGCTTACACTACTATAAAAGTGGGGTGTAGTTCGTTAACCTAAATTATTATGGGACATTAAAAGTGAAATAAATTCACTGCACTTTAATGATTTCACCTTGTTAAAGTCATTTCACTATAATATCTCTATGTAAACATTGTATTTCACTTCTAATTGACATAATTCACTATTATAATTTATTGTGGTAATAAGTTTATTTTTATGTTGTTGTTTAAAATACCTTATGTTACTTTATGATATACCTTATATTATTTTAAGCTACTTTAGTTATTCTAATTTATACCTTACGATATTATAAGTTATTATATGTTATTATAAATTATTATACATTATTTTACCTTAATGTATCCTAGCTAATTTATTATAATTTTCTTACTTTAAGTTACTTTAAATTAAATTATTCAACTAACTTAGGCTATACTTCAGGTTATTTAATTTTAAGTTAATATATGTTATTTCAAGTTATACTTTAGGTTATTCAAGGTCATTCCACTTTATGTTACTATAAATGTAGTTGAAAAATTAGTGGTTAATTTCCAAATTTCTATTAGTGAATACCAAACATAATTATTAAATGAATAAATATTTTTCAAACAAATAAATAAAAAATGGTCATAATTATAATAATGATCATGTCCATTTGACTTTTTGAACTTCTTATATTAATTTGATCTTTTGTAATTTGATTGATGACATTTTTAAAAATCATATCCCATTTGAAACAAGACTTGTTCATTTGTTTTTGGCCTTGGCAATATATTTGGTTTCATGTTAATTGTCACATCTTATATTGAATTTTTTTTCTTTTTAAAATTTTCCTTCAGCATTTTGAATTAACAATTTTTTTTGAATTAGTGAATTTTTTTATTAATAATTTTTTTCCATCAAAAGAACAAGACAAAAAATTTACATGAAAAGAAATGTAAAATGGAAAAACATTGTGAAACAAAATTGCATGTTTTTTTTTAATCAAGGCATGAAATTTTGTTTCAAAATGTTTCTTGTTAAGTTTTATACAAAACATTATCTTAAATAAAATATCATCCAAATACATTTGAAAATTTTCAATAGTTCTTTACATTCAACATTAAACAATTATCATAGGGGGAAATGAAAAAAATGAAAAAACAAATCTTCACCTTATCGATTTCCCACAAATTGAACCTTATTTTCAAGTTATATTGACCAATCCATGTCATTGAGCAATAATAGGAAATTGAAATTGTAAGGAGGATCTAATATTTTAGAATTAGAATTTTGAAAAAATTGGGGTTGTTGGACCCTTT
>Ga0209208_10012279_pt1 | contig 10862 bp, 7 predicted proteins | sample S1TSphfallax_3_FD_187694 | JGI IMG/M metagenome (GOLD analysis project Ga0209208, IMG submission 187694) | Host-associated microbial communities from peat moss isolated from Minnesota, USA - S1T2_Fd - Sphagnum fallax MG (SPAdes) (version 2) | ecosystem: Host-associated > Plants > Peat moss >... | reverse complement strand
AATTGATTTGAGTTGAATTGTGTATTTAATAGATTATGGTATGTAAACATAACAAAAGGTTACAAGATATTTTTTTGATTCAAGATATGTTTAACACAAGTGTACTAATTGTGTTGGTGCTCAAAACCATTTAACTATGTTTATTTCACTTTTTCTAAATTAGAAGCAAATGCGTTAAATTTCACCAAGTTTGATTATTAGTTTTGATGAGTTTCAAACTTTTCAACTATATGTTCTTGTGATCACTAATGCATGTGAGTTCAATTAGGTGGTTTATTGACAAGAAATTACATCATATTATATAATAGGTTAGGTCAAAGTAGTTTGGAATACATATTTATTAATAAAATGGTTTAATTTTATTTGGCAAAGTATACTATTGATAAGTGTTATCCCTCTAACAATTGTACGTGTTGGAGCTGTAATGAAACATGGGCATACTAAGTGGGATATACGAGGGAATTTTATAATAATGTTCACATTAATCATGGGTTTGGATAACATCAAAATATTTTTTGGATTTTTTTTTGCAAAAAATGATTTTGAACCCCAACATTTGGTGTCAAGGTTTGTGCAGTTGTGGGGTAGCACATTATATGGATACCCAATCCAAAATATACTATTCAAAGTCATTAATTTGAAAACAAGTTTTGGCATTCATTATTTCCCTTGTAAGTTAACACCACAACCAAGTAGAACCTAAGTCTAGAAGGGGATGAGTATATGTAACTATACCTATGAAATGTAACATAAACTTTTAATAATTGTTGCCTTTGGATATATATTTTTTCTATTTGTTGTGTTTTTTTCAAGTGTTGTCAAGTTGACAATATAATATGTTGTATTGAGAAATAATTGATAGGGAAATAAATGGGAGGTGTTTGATGGAGAAAGTAATGAAATCATTTGTGTCATTAAGGAGGACAAGTGCAATCTTAAAGTGTTTCACAATTCTAATTTGAAAAAAGTGGGTTTGGATTACAAAACTCATTTGCACAAAAACCTTGGTCCTTTCACACCTTGGGATCTTGTCATTTTTCATAGAACAAAACCCTTGGCTAAGGTACATCTAAAACCTTGACCTATTTTTTGAATGTATTCAAATTGTTAATTTCTTGCTATGCACAACAAGAAATCAAAGTTATCAAATAAAATCAAAGTTGTTGGAAGGACATTTGCAAAACATTTTTTTCTTAAAAAAACATGTTGTAATATTGCATAGGATATGCATGCATGAATATTGATCATAATTTTCATAACTTTTTTCAAAAGGTCTTGTGAATTTTGACCTCTTCAATTATTAATCATTTTTTCTCAACAAATAGTAATAGATAATGAATTTAAGAAGATCACGAATTCTCTTGAGAATTTGAGTCGACACAAAGTGCACCACTATTTTGTATTGTTTTGGTGTAATGGAAAAGAAAATATCTTTGATTTTTTTGGGTGTGTGCAATCTTTTGTGAGATGGACAATAATATGTTGTTGTAAGGTAGTTTGGATTATGTATTAGTAAATGTAATGACAATGAAAGAAAAATTTATTGAAGAGAATGTCCTTGAAAAAATGAAGGGTTTTGCTTGGATGTAAGGCATGAAAGTGAAGAGTAGATTGCAAAAGAGATGTTGGTAGGAAAGATGATGTGAAGAACATTACCCTAAAGTTACATGGAGAACCTAAACAAAATATAATAGAAGAGTTGAAGGATGAATTGATGAGCTTGATGAAAAGGATTATTATAAAATGGCTTGTAAATCATGTGTAATTGTTTTTTTTGTTTACAAATCACCCAATTTGACCATAAGAGGTTTGTCCAACTATTATTATGATCTCTTAAGCACAAAACAAGCCCCCTGCATTAAAAAATTTCCAAGGTTGAAACAAACTTGCCATTATGCATTTATGAGTTCCCAAGTTCAAAATAAACTTCCATTATGTGCATTACATGCATGTGTGAACTCTCAAGATCAAAATAGAGTCCCATCATGCATTTGTGAGCTCACAACACCAAAATAGGCCAAATTGCAAATTTATGAATTCTTAAAATCAAAACAAATCCCCATCATGCATTTGTGAACTTCGAAGACCAAAACAAACCCTAATCATGCATTTGTGACCTCCCAAGATCAAACCAAAACACCATTATGCATATTTGTGAACTTTTACAATGAAATCAAAATGCCATTATGCATATTTGTGAACTCTTACAATCAAATCAAATGTCCATTACACATATTTGTGAACTCTTACAATCAAATCAAATGTCCATTACACATATTTGTGAAATCCAAAAAACCAAATCAGATTCCCATAATATATATTTGTGAACTCCCAAACTAAAATAGGTCCACAATATGCATTTGTGAGCTCCCTCACACTCACACTTCGTGTTTTCATGTAAAGCTTTTGATCCCTCACACCCTCATGCTCTTCATAATTTCATGAAGAAACATTCTCATTACTCCCTCACACATACACATCAACACCAACTAGCTTTGAAAACGAGAGCACTTGAGCTTGTGCCTTGACTTAAAGGTTGGTTCTTTCATGCAGAAACAAAGACAAGGGACCAAATTTGAAATACCACCAAAGCTTGATACTCTAATACAACATTTGTCTGGGGTAATGATCAAGTCAACCCACTATGACAATAAATTACAAATTGCAAAGGCCTAACGTAATTGGGGGTATTTTGCAAAGCGGAATGCCAATGCACCAGGCCGTCCCCTGTAGATTTCATCTGCATTGAGAATTTTACAGATATCTTGAGAACCTTTCTCTGTTTTACACTAGGTAGAATTCCCATTGGTTAGGAATTAATGCTTTGTGCTATTCCTAACCTTAAACTTTTCAGCATAATTTAGGGGCGCCTTCCCATTAGCCCACTGTCCCCCACAGAATTTGCTCCACAGCTGCTTTCCATTCTAGGGCACTTGATATTCATCTTCATATTAAGTGGATGGGCGTGCCTAACAAGTTGAACTGTTTTTCTTTGCAGTGAGCCATTTTGATTGGTCCATTACCCTGCCAAAAAAAACACTTGAACGCTCCCCAAAACAAAAGTTTCTTTGGAAGATGGAGTGAATCCCCTTTGGTCCACCTATATACGTGAAAAGATGACCACTTTGGGCAAAAACGAGTGTGGTACTATCAGGAACATCTGGGGGAACACATTCGAAACTTGGGGACCTTGTGAGAACTTGAAAGGAAGACATTGAGAACAGGAAAAAGTAAAAAACTTCAATGTCCACCCCCACCCTCCCCTAAAGGCCTAACCCTGGGTCTTTTGAATGCATGCTCCATTGCCTTATTGCCTGGGTAGAATTTATATTCCTACATTTGTTTGTCACCATTTTCAAACAATTCGGGGGCTTATTCATGCTTCTATTAATTAGCATGCGGGACCCATGGGTTTGTTTTGTTTTTGTCTTTCTTTTCAGAAGGAGCCAACTGATTGAATACCCCATATTTTTGGAACGTTGGGCACTCCACAACAAAGAAGCTGTGATTTGTTTCACTCCTCATAATAGAAGCATGTTTTGTCAGTGATCCCTTTGGCCTCAGCCCCTTCACAACTTATATATGTACATGGAAGTTGAAACAAAGCCAAACAATATGGGATAGAAAAATTGAGGTGTTGTTAGGAACACTGAAGCAACACTTTGGGAACGATGGGAACAGAAAAAGAACAAAAGAATACCCCCCCTCCCCAAAACCCAAGAGAAAAAATTAAGGACCCTGAACTTTCTCATTGGCTGCATGAAATTTCTATTTCCAAAACTGTTTGCTACCATTTTCAACCTGGGCTAATACCCCCATTATAAACTGGGGGCACTTCTTGTTCAAACTCTGCTTTCACCCTTGCTTTGTATTGCATTGTTTTCCTCCTGATATAACTAAGCAGAAAACCGCCTCAGAGCTCTTTGAAGTATGTGACCTGGCACCCAGAAGTGCACCATCCATTGGCAATCCGGTGTGACTCAGGAAAATGGTTTTGGCTCAGCATATTTGTGCCGGTTAATGTGGCTTGTAAAAGGTGCAGCACCGCTGTGCACCTGCAGAAAAGAGTGTAATAACTATGATCTAACTACTTCTCAGTGTTTCTGATTGGCCCATCATAATGATTGGTCCAGGTGGTTTGCTATTAGTAGTACCCCACCTATTTGTTATCCCAGTGTCAGTTCTACGGGTGGGGTTGCAAAAGAGTACATAACTAAACTTGGATGTAAAAAGTATTTTCTCAGGGTCACACATATAGAGCTGGAGATGCTCTAACGTCAAGTAAAGTGGCAGATGTTGCACTTTAGTTAACTACCACCATCTTCTTAGTTTTCTACTAGTTTTTCATCTCCTTCTTGTCCACGCCTAAAACGTCAGGTAAGAAGTTACCTTACCTTTTTTAAGCTGTGGAATGTAGCGGCCACACCTGCAACCCCTGTGCATATACTAAGAAAATCCCTGTCAATGATCTTGATACTAATGTAATTCATGTTACTAGCGGGTGCCCGTGACGTTCGGACACTATGAAGTCCCCCGATTTCTTTAAACCAAGAAAGACACACCTGGACCAATCAAACTATCTAGTCAATAAAGACCAATTGATGTATTTATTGGACACTTCCAGGGCGCCTTGAGAGCCCTGGAAGATGTGCATGTTTTGCAGCGTCACAGCAGTCCAGTCCTTGACTGCTGCAGGTTCTTTTGGTGAATGCCATCACCCCCCCCCCCAAGGCTTTAACCCTTACACCTAAACCTCAGCAGCTCCTGCTATTTCTTTCCAAACAACTTCAGTCCAGTCCAGTTCATCCGAATCCCGTTTTTTCCGGGCCCGGTCGCCTTGCACGCCGACCTCCGGCACGGCACGGCACCTCCCGGAGGTCGGCGTGCAAGGCGACCGGGCCCGGTTCGTCGAAATGCGGGACTCCGAGAGTCCCGGGCCGGGCCCGATCGTCCGTCTGTGACGGACCCGAGCTCCGTCACAGACAGACGCACAGACTACGTGAATTTATATATAAGATTCATGTTATTGCATTTTGTTTGCACGCATCAATTTGACAAAGGAGTAATTTAAGGAGTGAAGGTTATGCGGTTTGTCAAAGACCTGTCCATCGGCACCAGACCTTGGATCCTCATTGTTGTAGGCCTCTATGTTCTTGTTTGTTGTTGTTGCGACGTGAGACACTTGCTAGGTCTTCATGCTCTTGTTTGCTGTTGCTGCGACGCCAGACACCTGCTAGGCCGCCATGTTCTTGTTTGCTGTTGCTATGGCGACAGACACTTGATGTTTGTTGAGAGAGAGAAAAATGAGAAAAATGAGCAGAGAATTTTCAAGAAACTTGCTGCTTGCTTGCTGCAAGGGAGAATGCCGCAAGCGATGAGCGGCTTTTCGAGTGCAATCATGCGCGAAGGCGGTAGGCGAGAGTGCTTGCGATGTGGGAGCGCTAAGTTACCTCAAACTTATTTGGAGGGTTTCTTGGGATGTTAACTGCGTCTAGAGTTTTGATGAATATCTACAAATTTTGTAGATTCAGCGCTAACAACTAAGCTAGCTATCTCTTAGATATCTCCCCCTGCCACATAGGTATCCATGTACGAATAAGTGCTACCTAATTCTGCATGTGTGGACACAAGGTTAAGTTTACCATTTCTAACTTTGAGTTAACTGTGTTTTAACTCTAAGTGTGGCCCCACATTAAATGGTTAAGTATCCCTGGAGGGAATATAAGGAATGTACTTGTGGGTAACTATCATAGTAAAGTAGAAAGGGAGTGTAAAGACTGTAAGGTAAGTAGGCAAGGCACTTGTTGCTACTACAGAGGTAGATGTGGTCTGGATGGTTGATACATAACTAATCACTGTGGTTAACTACAGGCCAGGAGTACCATGAAAAAATGTTTTCAGTTCACACACCATCCATCCTGCATAGGTGAGCTGGTTCACTCTGGCGCTATAATCTATGTCCACCCATCTCCATTTTCAGATCCTTCCTCTTAATATGAGTTAAAATTGCAAACCCTACCAGTTTGTGCATTCTACTTTCTTGAAGCCACACTCCTGGTAGCAGCCACAGCATGTGGCTGAACTTAATTTTTCTCACACCTTTTGGTGAGCCCCGTTTTTCCTTCAGGTTGATGGCCCTTTTTTCTTACCAGCAACATCCCCCTTTCAGATTTGATGTTGAATGGAATAGGGAAATCTCTATAATTTGAAATTTTGGATGGATTGATGCAAGCATGATGTGCAACAAACTGGTGTTTGGTCTGCAATTTTAGAGGCCTGGGCCTGGTATCAACACTAGTATAAACTGTAGATGTGTAATGCTAGTAACAAGGACCCAACCAGTCTGGTATGAGCTACCAGCGAGGTATCATTATTAGCTTGGTAGGGATTTAAGGTAATACTGGCCTTGTATCAAATTTATAGCAATTTCAATATCAGGTATGCATACCTGCCGCAAGCAAGTGCAAAATCTTGGACCCAATACCAGGACCAGAGGGGTATGAATGCTTTTTTAAAGTACCCAGTAGTAGGACCAGACCGGTATCAAAGTTTTTTGAAAGTACCCAATATCAGTACCAGCATGGTATAAATTTCTTTTGAAAAGAAGAACCCATACCACGACCATGCTGGTATGTTCAAAAGTGGATGCCAGACCAACACTAGATCAAAACCTTCTAGTAATACTTCAATCATATACCTAGTGTCTCTGAACCTCTGTTGCTTGGCAAGTTCTTTAGAGCTTTCAAATTTTACTTCCAAATCGCAAAGTCCCTGGACCAAAACATAGAAAACTTTAAATACTTTTTCTTTGAATCTAATTGGGTTACCACTTATTTCTCAATATGAGAAAGAGGAAGTACACAAGCTCCATCATCCATGCCATGGAATGTACATTAAAGTCTCTGCCAAACAAAGCAACACATTAAACATTTGGCTTTCAACATTGACCACGCCCTATACACACTGGAACCCACAACTTAAGATGGCATCTAACCAAGGTATATGGAATATCCATAAATTTTCATAAATACCCATATATTGTCCTATGTTGGTCATTAGAAACTCTATATATATATGATGGGTTCAATTTAGATTTGGTTTGCATGTCCAATGTGTAACCAATACAATCAGGGGAACACATATCATTTGATTGCAAACAATTTCAACCACTTTTCTTACAATATATCCCAGTGGTTAACATCAAGCTCAATCCCAGCCTGCTGGTTTTCGTGGCCATTGACATGGATGGTCATGTAAGTTTTGATGGCATAAGTCTCAATTTTGAATGATATGTGTGTTTCAAACTGGACATACCAAGGTTTTGGATGACATTCGTGGTTCAAACTGGATATATTGACAAAGTCATACTATACATTGTGTTGTGGCACTACGATCTTCTCCTTAAATTCTAGAATTGGGACACATGCATCCACTTGAGGGAATGGGTAGCTTCTAGCATATGATTGCAGTGATCTATGAGACCATCTGAGAGCACTTTCTTGCAGGAGGAAGAATAGTTGCCTGTGTGGTTGCTGCAGACATCAAGATTGGACAACTATCTACATCAACATCTGCCACCAACAACATACATTATTTTATCACTCAGTTGCCATATTTTGGTATCCTCATTGTACACACCAGTGTTGTGCGTGTAAGTATCAATAGCCATATATACAGAGTGTAAATCCAGTGTAAGTGTAAAGCATTTATGATTTACACTTACACTTCAAAAAAAATTACATTTACACTTATCCTGTTGCAGTGTATATATATTTTTACACTCACCTGAGGCCAGTGTAAATATTGGTGAAATACACTTACACGGCCCTGTGAAAATGTTTTGGGGCGTGTAAGTGTAAATACTAAAATTAATTGTAAAGTCACCCTGTCTTTAAGCCTCCTTTCACCCAAACCCTTTTTTCTGGGGTATCCATCAAAGTAAACAAATTTTTATTAAATCTGGGAATGTAATGCTGAAAATCAGCATTTAATGCACAAGGGTCAAGACTAATTATAACTTTACAAGTAGGAGCAGTGAAAATATATGCAGCAACAGTGGAGGCGCTAAAGAAAAAGGAAAGACAGGGTGAAACTCATTTCATCACAAAAACTGAGGTCCCCCCACACTTAAATGCGAATGTTTTTTAGTTTTTTGAATCTCACCCTAGTTATGATCAAACTCAGGGTTCTAGTCTTGTTGTCCTTACTTTATAGATAATTTTATTATATATCTTTTATGACCAGACCTTCTTGCAAGGTCATATGAATTAGTTGTAGGTGTATATTTTGATGGTTTTTTTTTTTGGCAATGAGCCATTTAGCTGGAATACCTTCAAAAACATTATGAAATCTCCCCTCCTCAAGTGACAATCACTTTTTTTATGTTTTTATATTGTTACATATTTACATTGTTTTATTGGACCATGTAAAATATATACTTTTTTTCTTTTACACTTACACAGCTATACATGGCATAAAATAAATTTACACAGTTTTACACTTCTACAAATGTAAATGAATATTATTGACTTACACTTGCACAGAGTGTAAATAAATTTCATTATGGGATTTACACTTACATGGAGTGGAAGTCCCAAACCATTTACACACACAACACTGGTACACAAAAGTATGCAACACAAGAAGCTAATTGAGAACTGCTAAAATGTGCTAAATTTTTGAGGTAGTCATGGTCAAATATCTTTTTCTTTGAGACTCCTTGGTATGGTCATATTCTTACCATCTCAGTCAATGGATGTTAAAAAACACTTTGCATCGATAAATTGGGTTCTAACCTTGCTTAATTTGGGAAGCCATTAGGGGGTGAAGAAAATGCTTGTTATAACAGATTGGTTGTTTACCCAGTCTTTGGGACCCTGTGGACTTAACATTAACCTCACCCAACTTGATCCACTTGGTGTGGTAGAACCCCTATTCTAAATCTGTAGATTATAGCAGTTCACCAGACCAAACTGTACAGAGTCATTTACAAGTGAATTGTGAGAAAAACACAGAGAGATACTAAACTAATTTTTTGGGCTGAGAAGGTACTCATCCATAGTCTCTTCAATATGGCATAATCCAATTTCACAAATAATCATGCATTTAAGCTCTCAATTGCGCATTTCAATTAATATTCATTAGAAAAACTCACTAGTCTCCTCCTATTCGTACCATTCAAAATCTTGATCATAATCTCAGTAACCAGAATCTGATCAATAATATTTTTAACAATCTTTTTCATAATCTTCAGAACATAGAGCAGTTTAGATGATGTCCATGCTAGAAATACCACCGTCACACCTATGCCAACTGTGACTCGCATATTGACCATATACTTTGGAACGGGCGGTAACACTAGAAAGCCAGCACTTGCAAATGCACCCATTACACATCCAACTGAGATCGTCAAAAGGATGTATGCTAGAGAAAGTGAAGCCCGCAAAGACTGCACCACTTCTCCAATGAATATGCCGTGTTTTGGGGGATGTGCAGCACTCGCTCCCACCATGAGGGTTGCAATGGCAAAGAAGAAAGACATGGAGTTGAAAAACCAAAATATTTGCATGATGGGATGACCTGCAACAGAAACAAATGACGGATAGATGCCAGATGGGGATGGGGCTCCCACCTCAATGCTTGCACTCCCAAAGAACGCAGAATATCCCAAAGGTGGTTGTAACCATCCGGCAAAAGTCACACTTGCAATCAAGGCAGCCCCCACAAGAATGGCATTCGCTGCATCCACATGGACCTGCCTGTCCCTGTACAAACCCTCCTCCTGTTTCGCAACCTCGGGTCTTTCTAGTAAGGTCTTCACTATTTGATGACGCTTCATCTCTGTTGCAATTTGAAGGGCTGTTATTCCCCGCCGATTATCAGTATTGGCTCTTAGACGTCCTGTTGTGTCCTCACATAAGGCCTTCACAACACTTGCGTGGCCAAATAATGAGGCTAAGTGCAGTGGACTGAAATGAAATCCATAGCGGTCTTTCACGTCTTCATGTTCCAGTGGTATCATTTTCACCGCGTTGACATCCACTTGTTTTTTGCTTTTGAGAAGCTCTTCGACGACATCAAGATGCCCCATTGCGGCAGCCCAATGAAGAGGAATTCCTTCATTCACGTCTATTCTATCACATGCTAAAAGACTTTCTACCATATCTACGTTTCCCATTCTAGCAGCAGAACCAATGGGTTCTAAAAAAACAAAATGATTATTTGAAAATATATATGTTCGTTCAGTTAATCTTGCATTATTTGGTTTCCAATCTTCCAGACAACTGAATGCATCCCATATGTCATTGAAAGTTATGTTCACATTGACGTCGTGCATTTTAGTTAGGTGCTGAACCAACTCGACATGCCCGTACTCAACAGCAATTGCTAGAAGTTCTTCCTTTTTCAAAAATCTACCATCATCAGCTGCACCTCTCCATCGTATCAAGGCCAGCACGATGTTCACCATGTTCCATCTAACAGCCGAGCAATCAACCATTGTGCAGTGTCCTCCTCTCTTCAAACATTCATCGGTCTGAAGTTTTTTCACCAAAAACTCCTCGATGGGTGTGTCGTCTTTTGCTTCTCCCAACGCCTTGTCATATACCCAACCTCGAGCTACCGCACACCTCTTGTCTCTCTCATTTTCTTGGGTATCCAAAGATGCACTAGGGAATTCTTCGTTAATTTCTTCATCTACTCCAGGAGAGATATTTTGGAAAGTCAAGTTGAGATATGACTCAACCTCTTCAGGGGTGGCACCGCGGCGTATCGCTTGAAGGAGTTGTCCCTCAGGATCATCTGAAATTACATCCCTAGCATCTTCTTCGAGGCCTTTTGACATCTTTATCTCATTGGAAACT
>Ga0209208_10012276_pt1 | contig 10863 bp, 7 predicted proteins | sample S1TSphfallax_3_FD_187694 | JGI IMG/M metagenome (GOLD analysis project Ga0209208, IMG submission 187694) | Host-associated microbial communities from peat moss isolated from Minnesota, USA - S1T2_Fd - Sphagnum fallax MG (SPAdes) (version 2) | ecosystem: Host-associated > Plants > Peat moss >... | reverse complement strand
ACATGGCGGCCGCATCCGGCGCGCTTGCCGCGGCCGCGGCGAAGGCGGCGCGCATACCGGCAAAACCGCCATCCGCGACCGGCGCCGCGGCCGCGCCATCCATCACATCGCCCCGGCGGTGAAATAGTCGGGCAAAGGCGGGTCGAGCGCCAGCAGGTCCTTAATGTCGCTGAAGGTCGAAAGCACGGGCGGGTCATAGCCCGGCGCCAGGTCAGGGAACGCGCCAGGAACAGCCGGCGGGGCCGAATCAGCGACCAGAATGTCCTCCGCCGCCAGCAGGCCGATGAATTTTTCCACATCGGCGCGCACGATGCCGGGCTCGATGCCGTAGCGGGCGGCGAGTGCCGCCGCTGCATCGGCGCCGGTCCAGCCCGCCATCAGCATGCGCCAGATATCCGCGCTGGTATCCACCAGGCTGTAATAATGCCCCTTGCCGAGATTCATGATCACGGCCTCACCGTCGATCACATCGGCGGCGATCAGAGGCTCGTTCAGTTTAAGACGCGTCAGTAACATACCCATGGGCAACCTCCTTCGGTTCAAGCGGGGATTTTATCGGGCTGGGCCGGTACCGGCAGTTTGCCGAGCCGGCGGTACAAATCATCAAACGCATCGAGATAGGCGGGCCATGAATGCAGCTCCGCGGCGCGCAGCCGGGCGCGCTCGCCCATCGCCACCGCCGCCGGCATGTCGTCGAGCAGGCGCAGCACGGCACGGCAGATCGCGGTGGCATCCTCGCGCGGGACCAGCAAGCCGGTTTCGCCGTCCACCACCGCTTCCGCCATGCCCCCGCAATCCGTGGCGATCACCGGCCGGGCCATTTGCGCGGCCTGGATGGCGACGCTGGCAAACGCCTCTTCCCAGCGCGACGGCACGATGACGATGCTGGCGGCGTTGATCAGCGCGCTGATCCGGTCCGGATGCACCCAGCCGAGGAAATCGACCCGCGCCGCGATGCCCAGCGAGTCCGCCAAGGCGGCGCAAGGGCCGCGCGCCGGACCGTCGCCCGCGATTTGCAGGCGGATGCCGGGAACCTTTGCCGCAAGCGGAGCGAGCGCCCGGATGGCGAGGTCGAAACCCTTCGTCTCCAGCATCCGGCCGATGCAAAGCAGCACGGGCGGATCGCATGGCAGAGGTTCGGGGTCCCGGTCCGGCCATGGATTGCCGCTATAAACCACGGCGCTGCGCGGCAGGATCGCGGGCGCCAACGCCACCAGCGTATCGCGCAGCCGCGCCGAATTCGCGGTGACCCAGGCGGCGCGGTCCAGCAATTTGCCGAAGATCGCGGCGGGTTTGCCGCCCGCTTCGAACGGCCAGGTGGTGAAAGAGGCCAGCAGCGGCACCGGCGGCGCCAGTTCCACGCTGGCCTCCAGCAGGGTGATCAGGCCGGAGAAGAAGCAATGCACCAGATCGGGCGCGAAGGCGGCGCGGATTTGCGCGTATTGCCGTTTCGCCGCGACGATTCGCGTGAAATCATTGCGTTCGAACGCGGCGCGCAGCGCCAACCGCCGGATCGGCACGCCGGCGATCTGGTCTGCTTCCGGAAGCTCGCCGCCGGCCTCGCGGGTTGTCACCACCAGCATCTCGTGGCCGCGGTTGCGCATCGCCGGGACGAAATGCCGGGCCCGCGTTTCCACCCCGCCAATCGCCGGCCAGAACGTTTCACACAGGAACAGGATACGCATCGCCCGCCCCTAATGCGCCAGGCGGAGGCGGGTGACGCGGCTGTACAGCCCCCGCCATTTCCGCCGCGCGTAGCGCGCCGCGTAGAGATGCGGTTTCTGGGTTTTGCCGCCCTGCGCCGAGGCCACCATCCAGCGCAGAATCGCCAGCCGCGTCGGCCAGGAGCTGGCCTCGAACATCGCGCGCAGCCGGACCTGCCCGGTGCCGGCGGCGTGGACCAAGGCGGCGTGGCGAGCGGCGGTACCGGCGCGCGCCGCCGCCGTTTCGATCTGCCGCCTTATATCGGCCGGAATCGGCGCGCCGATGTCATGCACAAACCGCAACAACACGGCAAACGGCAGTGCCAGTCCCGCGCCGATGCCGGCATCGGCAAACGCCCGCCAGGCCGCCGCATCCGCCGCCATGCCTGCGGCCAGCGTGGCGGCGTCCGCCGCCCATTGCGGTCCGGGACGCGGGTGGCCCGCCGCCACCCGCGCCAGACGGTGCAGCAGATTATCGGCCGGGCACAGCACGCTGACCGGGCCACCGGCGAAGCTGATGGGGACGGCGCGGCCCCGCATCGCCGCTTCGGGCAGACGGTAAAATGGTGCCGCGAGCAAACTGTCGTGCAGTTGGACCGGCATTCCGTCCCGATGCCGGAACGCAGCGCCCGTGCCGCGCTGGAACCCGGCGGCGGTCAGCGCGGCGCCGGCCGCCGGCAGATCATCCGGCGCCACCAGCAGGTCGATATCGTGGCAATGCCGCGAATGCGGCGCCGCGTGGCCGGTCAGCGCGAGCGCCAGGCCCCCGACCAGAATCGGCGCGATTTCGGCCGCCGCCAGCGCGTCCAGCACGGCACGCAGGATTTCGCCGATGCGGCGCAGGCGCGTGATCTCCCAAAGTGTCGCGGCGCGCAGCAACTGGCCGAACGCAGCCGATACCGGCAGGTCCAGCGCCGCCCGGCGGTGATCCAGCATCGGCAGCAGCCGACGCAGCTCCGGCCGCGCGGCGCCGAACAGAACGCGGAAATCCGGCGCGGCTTGTTGCCACGCCGCCCAGCTTGCCGCCGCGTCACGGCTTGGCGCGTGCAGGGCCCGCAACAGCCGGACATAAGCCGGCTCCGGCAGCAGCACGGCCAATGCGTCCGCCAAGGGGATGCGATTGGCCTCGACGGTCATGCCGCGATGTCCAGCAGCAGCCGCTCATGCGCGGTCACGTAATCCTCGAACCGGAAATCCGCCCGCGCGCGCCGGCGGGCTTGCGCGCCCAAACGGCCGGCAAGGCCGGAATCCGCAATCAGCGACGCCACCGCCGCCGCCAGGGCGGCAGGGTTTTCCGGCGGGACAAGCAGCCCCGTTTCGTTTGGCACCACCACCTCCGGCAGGCCGCCAACCGTGGTGGCCACCACCGGCCGCCCGGCATGGGCGGCCTCCAGCGCGACCAGACCGAACGGCTCATCGCGCGAGGGCACCAGCAGCATCGCCGATCCGGCCATCAGATCAAGCAACTCATCGCGCCGGACCGCATCGAGAAACGTGACCCGTTCCGCCAGGCCGTGCCGCGATGCCAGCGCGTTTAGCGCCGCCTGCTCCGGCCCCTCCCCCGCGATCACCAGGCTTAGACCTGGATGGTCCGGCGCCAGCCGCGCCAGCGCCTCGATCGCGAGGTCGCAGCCCTTCTGCCGCACCAGCCGGCCGGCGAAAAGCAGCCGGTTCGGATCGGCCCGCGGCGGCGGCAGCACCGGCACGGGCACCGCGTTCGGGACCACGACGCCGCGCGGCGCGATCCCCGGCAGATGCCGGCACGTCCAGGCCAGAGCCGCGCGCGAACAGGCGGTGACACGCGCCGCCGCCGCCAGGTTGCGCCCAACCACGGCGTCCGGCCGGAACTGGCGCGGCGGATAGAGATCGTGCAGCGTCACCAGGCAGGGGCGCGGCACGGCGCGCTGGGTGAGGTGGTGAAACACATCGCCGCGGCCGTGCGAGAAGATATGGACCGCATCCGCCTGGCGCTTGGCCGCGGCGACGTGCCGCTGGATGGCGGCGAAACAGTTGAAATCGCCGCTGAGGGCGCGTTGGAACGGCAGCCGCCAGATCGTGACCCCCGCCTCCGCCACACGCAGTTCGGAATCGCGCCGCTGGTCGGTCAACACGGTGACCACGTGGCCGCGCGCGGCGAGGCTCGCGAACAGAAAAGGTGCCAGGACCGGGCCCCCGCCGATGCCTTGGCGGTAGCTGCCGGCAAACACCAGCAGGTTCACGGCGCGCAGCCACGGCCATCGACCCCGCTTAGAAAGCGCAAGGGCGCAACACTCCAGCGCCGATGGTGAGATTTGACATTTGGGCAAGGTAAAATGCGGCGCGTTAAAGCGGGGTTAAAGACAAACCGCCTTCGCGCATGTGTCGTTTCCGTCCCTGGAGCGGGCGCCGGCGAGCTGCTAAGCGTTCCTTTCCGCTAACGCGTGGAGCCAATCCATGCGGACACCGCCGTCAACCGGCCGGACCGCCGGGCGGTATCGCCAAGACCGCCAGACGCGCCAGTTCAGGAATCGATTTGACCCCCGTCTTCTCCATGATCGAAGCGCGGTGATTCTCCACGGTGCGCTGGCTGATGCCAAGATCGGCGGCGATGTTCTTGCTGGGCTGGCCGGCCAGCACGCGGTCCATCACCTCGCGCTGCCGGGGCGTCAGACTGGCGATCTGCCGCGCCGCGTCCCGCTGCCGGCCCTCGGTGGCCTGATGGCCGTGATTTTCGTCCAGGACGCGCCGGACGCAGGCCAGCAGCCCTTCGGGATTCACCGGCTTTTCCAGAAAATCCACGGCACCCGCCTTCATCGCATCCACCGCCATGGCGATATCGCCATGCCCCGTCACCATGATCGCGGGCAGCGCCACGCCGTCCGCCGCCAGTCCGCGCAGCAGTTGCAGACCGCTCATGCCGGGCAAGCCGGCATCGACCAGCAGGCAGGAATCATCCACCGCCGCGGGCAGCGCCGCCAGAAAACTCTCGGCATCCGGATAGGTGTCGACATGCTCTCCGGCCGCCTCGAAAATCGCGCGCATCGCGGCGCGAATTTCGGCGTCATCGTCCACGATGTAGATTTTCCGGCTATCCCCCGCCGCCAGACGGGATGCGAGCCCATGCGGCTTGCGTTTTATCTGTCCCGCCAGCAGGCCCTCCATTGTCGTCATCAGCGCCGCGAGCTTCATCGGCTTGTTCAGCTGCACGCAATCCTCTTCGGCGATCAGCCGCAACGTGGCGGTCGAGATATCGCCGGTCATGATGATCACCGGGACAGGCCGGCGCAGCGCAACGCGCAGGTCGCGCGCCACCGCCAGCCCGGTTTGCCGGCCGGGAAGATTATAGTCGGCGAGGATCAGATCGGGGATGACCGCGCCCGAGGCGACCAGCGCCTTTGCCCCCGGCCCGTCACCCGCGACCCCGACGATGAAGCCTTCCTCGCTGAGAAAGCTCTTCAGCAACTGGCCGATATCCGGATCGTCCTCGATGACCAGAAGCGTGGTAGTTTGCGGCACGATTGCAGGGCGGAAAATGGCGGCCCTCGACAGTGGCGGCGCCGGGTTCAGCGCACGCCGAATTTCCACGGAAAATCCGGAACCCTTGCCCGGCGTGGACCGGACGGTGACTTTATGGCCAAGCAGAGAGCCGAGCCGCTGCACGATCGACAGCCCAAGTCCCAGCCCGCGGCTGCGCTCGCGCGCCGCATTATCGATCTGATGATACTCATCGAATATGTTGCGCAACTGGTCGGCGACGATGCCGATGCCGGTATCCCACACTTCGACGCGCAGCATGTCGCCATGCCGGCGGCAGCCGACCAGCACGCGGCCCGCCTTGGTATATTTCAGCGCATTGCCGATCAGATTCGTCAGCATCTGCTCCAGCAAAGCCGGATCGGTGGCAATGCTCAGGCCACAAGGCACCACGATCAGGCCGGTGCCTTGCGCCGCCGCGATGTCATGGAATTTGTCATGCAGCCTGGTCAGCAGATCGTTGACGTTGACGCTGACAATATCGGCCTGGACGATGCCGGCCTCGATCTGGTTGATATCCAGCATCGCATTCAGCATCACGGTGATGGACTGCATCGTATGGTCAAGCCGGGCGACCAGCCTTTGCGACTCCGGCTCGGCCGCCGACTTGCCGAGCAGGCCATTGATCAGCGCCATCGTCTGCAAAGGTTGCCGCAGATCATGGCTGGCCGCCGCCAGAAAGCGGGATTTCGCGAGGTTTGCACGCTCGGATTCGTGGCGCGCCGCTTCCAGCGCCGCCGCCGCCGCCTTGCGCTCGGTAATATCGGTGAAGGTGATAACCACGCCGGCCACCGCGCCTTCATAGGTGCGGTAGGGCTGAATGCGCCGCTGGTACCAGAGCCCGCTTTCCGCCTGGATCTCGCATTCCGCGTGGGACGCGGTTTGCAGCACGCGGCCGGCATCCGCCAGCAGCGCCGGATCGGCCGCGAGGCTGCGGAAATCCTCCAGCCTGCGGCCGACATCGCTGGGGATGATGTGATACAGCAGCGTCGCCGATGGCGTGAAGAAGCGAATGTTGAGCTTCTCGTCCAGAAACAGGGTCGGCACGTCGGTGCTGTACAGGACGTTGCGCAGATCGGTCGAGGTCATGCGGCTCCGCTCAAGCGATTCCTGCAGCTGGCTGTTGAGCGCGGTCAGCTCCTCGTTCAAAGACTGCAATTCCTCCTTCGAGGTCAGCAGCTCCTCGTTGGTGGACTGAAATTCCTCATTGACCGACAGGGCCTCTTCATTGACGGCGCTGTGTTCCGCGGCGGCACTTTCCAGGCTGTGGACCGCCTGTTGCAGCTCCCTCCTGGTGGTGGCGAGTTCAGCCTCCAACGCGGCGATGCGCGCCGCGCCGGCAGAGGTCTCCCCCGCGGGAGAGGCGATGGATCTGGCGGGCGCCGGCTTCGGCTGGTTCAGGAAGCAGACCAGGAACTTATCGGGATCCGCCGGCACTTGCTGGATTTCTATGTGAAACAGCCGGGTCTGGCCATCGCGGGTGACCCGCCCGCCCTCGATCCGGACCATCAGATTTTCGGCGGCGGCCCGCTGCACCGCCTGCTTCACCCGCCCGCGCAGGCCGGGCGGGAGCTGCGCCAGCAGGTCATGCGTCGCCGGACCGCTCGGGGCGCGCAGGAATTCGTCGGTGGGGCCAAAGGTATAAAGACATTCCAGCCGCGCATTCATCAGCAGCGCGGCCGGCGCATAGCGGTCCAGGACCAGCTTGCGGCAGATTTCGCCAATATCGGGGGCGCGCGCTTTCAGTGGCGACAAGCGCGGCAGCAGACGCAAAATATCCGCGCCGGCCACGCCAGGCGGCAGATGGCTCGGTCCGCTCGCACCAAGTTTGCGAAAAAGCCGCGCCGGTTTGGAAATCTGCTCGAAACCGCGATCCGGCGGGCTGACCGTCTCCGCCGCGCCCAGGAGCAGAAACCCGCCGGTGAGCAGCGCGAAATTGAAGACCGCGATGATCTTCGCCTGCGCCTCCGGCCGCAGATAGATCATCAGGTTGCGGCAAGAGACCATGTTGAGTTTTGAGAATGGCGGATCGGACAGCACGTCCTGCACCGCGAAGACGACGCAGGCGCGCAAAGCGGGCGAGATGCGGTAGCCGTGCTCGTCCCGCACAAAAAACCGCGCCAGACGCGCCGGCGATACGTCCCTCTCGATGGTCGGCGGATACGCCCCCTCGCGCGCCAGCGCCACCGCCTGGGCGTCCAGATCGGTGGCGAAAATCTGCAGTTTTGCGTGGGCGTTTTCGGCTTCCATCCGCTCGATGAAGAGCATGGCGAGCGAGTAGGTTTCCTCTCCGGTACTGCAACCCGCGACCCAGAGCCGGACCGCGCCATCCGCGGCGGCGACCAGATCCGGGATCGTCGTTGCCTCCAGCAGTTCGAAAGTTTTTGGGTCGCGGAAAAAGCTGGTCACGTTGATCAGCAGATCGTTCGCCAGTTGCCGCCTTTCGTCCTCGTCGGTGCGCAGACGGTCCATATAGCGGCCGGTATCGGCGGCGCCGAAGCCGGCAATGGTCATCCGCCGGGCGATCCGCCGGTCCATCGTCCCGGCTTTGTACAAAGTGAAATCATGCGGCGTGAGCGATTTCAGCAGCGCGATGATCTCCGCCGTACCCGGCGACGCCGATGCGCCGGACCCTCCGGCGCTGAACCGCAGCAGTTCGGCGGCAATCTCGGCCGCAGGCAAAACGAAGTCCACCGCGCCGGTGGCGATCGCGCTTCTGGGCATCCCGGCATGGTCGGCTTCCGCCGGGTCCTGCGCGATCACCAGACCGCCGGCGGCCTTGATGGCCTGCGCCCCGATCGCGCCATCCGCGCCGCCGCCCGACAGGATGACGCAGGCGGCATTCCGTCCGTAAGCGGCGGCGAGCGATTTCAGGAGAAAATCGCATGGCAGGCGGGCACCATGGCGTTCCAACGGCGCCGACAGGCTGAGCTTGCCGTAGGCGACCGACAGATAGGCGCCTGGCGGGATGACGTACATATGGTCGGGCCGCAGCAACATCCCATCTTGCGCCTGCACCACCGGGATGGACGTGGCGCCGCTGAGCAGCTCCACCATCATGCTGTCATGGGTGGGGTCGAGATGCTGAACCAGGATGAACGCCATGCCTGGCGATGCCGGAAGCGCCGCCAGAAATGCCCTGCAAGCCTGTAGCCCGCCGGCGGAGGCGCCGAGGCCGACAACACGGAACCCCAAAACCGTCGGTGAAGTTTCCGAATCGGATGCCGGCGGATCGCGGGGTCGCTGCTGGGCCGCAAGCGGGTCGCGTTCTGGCATACTCACTTGTCGCTAAAAGGGGCGCGATCACACGCGCGTTAACCACATAGCACGGCCGGAATGGTAAGTCGACAAGCCGGTCAGCTTTCCTGCCGGAAGGATTTGAGCCATGCGGATTTGACAGGCGTACGCGCGAAGGTGGCAATGAAGTCTATGCTTGACAAAAAACCGCGAGAGCCGGCGCGTGTCCTGGTCACCGGCGGGGCCGGGTTTCTGGGGTCGCATTTATGCGAAACCTTGCTCGGCCGCGGGGATGAAGTTCTATGCGTCGATAATTTCTACAGCGGTCACCGCCGCAATATCGAAGCCCTGCTGCAAAACACCCGGTTCGAACTGCGCCGCCACGATGTCACCTTTCCGCTCTATGTGGAGGTGGACGAGATCTACAACCTGGCCTGCCCGGCCAGCCCGGTACATTATCAGAACGACCCGGTGCGGACGACGAAGACCAGCGTGCACGGCGCCATCAACGTGCTGGGTCTGGCGAAACGTCTGCGCGTGAAAATCTTCCAGGCCTCCACTTCGGAAGTCTATGGCGACCCGGCGGAGCATCCGCAAACGGAAAGCTATTGGGGCAATGTCAATCCCATCGGCATCCGGTCCTGCTACGATGAAGGCAAACGCTGCGCCGAGACGCTGTTTTTTGATTATTGGCGCATGCACCAGTTGCAGATAAAAGTGGCGCGCATTTTCAACACCTACGGCCCGCGGATGCACCCGAAAGACGGCCGGGTGATTTCGAACTTTATTGTTCAGGCCTTGCGGAATGACGACATCACCATCCATGGCGATGGCGGCCAGACGCGCGCCTTCTGTTATGTGGATGATCTGATCGAGGCGTTTCTGCTGCTGATGGCGACCGACGATAACGTGACCGGGCCGATCAATATCGGCAACCCGGCGGAATACACGATACGCGATCTTGCCGCGCTGATCATCGATCTCACCAATTCAAAATCCCGCATCGTGCAATGCAAGCTGCCACAGGATGATCCGCGGCGGCGCCGGCCGGACATTGGTCAGGCGGTGGCTGTGCTGGGCTGGCAGCCGCGGACACCCTTGGATGAGGGGCTGCGCCGCACCATCGCCTATTTTGAAGACCTGCTGCGGCAGCCGGCCAGCGTCTGACCGGCCTAGCTCGACCATCAAATCGCTGTTCAGGCCCGCCGCACTTGCAGACCACCCCGGCGTGACAGCGCGTGCCGCAACGGATATATTGCCGCCAGTCTGACCAGAAACGGACCCTTCCTTGCGCCGTATCGCTTTGCCCTTTGTCCTGTTTCCCGGACTTCTCCCGCTCGCTTTCGCCGGATGCAGCGCGGGCTACTCCCCCAACATCTACGCGTCGGACGCCGCGCAGGAGGAGGCAAGCGTGCAGCGTGGGCTGATCATCGGCGTGCGGCAGATCACCATAAGCCCGGATGGCACGGTCGGCGCGGCAACCGGCGGGGCGGTCGGCGGCGTCGCCGGGTCGCAGGTGGCGGGCGCCCCGGTGGTCACCGCGCTGGGCGCCATCGGGGGCACCTTGGTCGGCGGCATTGGCGGGGCGGCGGCGGCGCAGGCGGTCGGCAAAATGAAGGGCTGGGAATACATCGTCCAGGAGGAGCCTGGCGATAAACTGGTTTCAGTGACGCAGACGAGCAAGTCAGCACTGCCGATCGGCCTGCATGTCCTGGTCATCGCCGGCACGCAGCAGGCGCGGATCGTGCCGGACTACACCGTGCAGATCGCCGCGGCGGCGCCACCCGCGAAGCCGGCGGCCGCGAGCGCCAGCAAAACCGTCGCGGCGCCGGATGGCGCGACCACCGATGAGATCGACATCAACCCGGTTCTGCCCGTTCCGGGTGCGGCCGGCCCCGTGCCGGTGGCCCCCATCACCGTGGCGACCGATCCGACGGCCGCGCCGGCGCCGGGTTCCCAGCATCCCGCCGCCCCGCCCCCGGCGCCGACATCCACCTCAAGCGAGGCTGCCACGCCCGAGGCGGCAAATAGCCCGAGCCCGGCCACCGGAACGCTCCCCACCGGATCGGCGTCCGCCCATGTCGCGCCCGCCGCCTCCATTGCCCCGGCGCCGGCAATTTCCACCACCACCGTTTCGCCCTGACGGAGCCGCGCGGTTGCGTCACCCAAAGGCGGAGGCGTTGAAACCATTCGGCAACCGGCCGGTAGGACTGATGAATTCATAGGCGGCGACAGGTACCCGGAACCTGCACGACATTCTGTCATCGCCTTGATGTCCGGGGATTCCCTGGTAGCGACGGGCGGATTTGAACCACCGACCAAGGGATTATGATTCCCCTGCTCTACCGCTGAGCTACGCCGCCATGCAGGCCGGGCGCGGGGGTAGCCCCGCGCCCGGCCCTTGTCAATT
>Ga0209208_10012275_pt1 | contig 10864 bp, 10 predicted proteins | sample S1TSphfallax_3_FD_187694 | JGI IMG/M metagenome (GOLD analysis project Ga0209208, IMG submission 187694) | Host-associated microbial communities from peat moss isolated from Minnesota, USA - S1T2_Fd - Sphagnum fallax MG (SPAdes) (version 2) | ecosystem: Host-associated > Plants > Peat moss >... | reverse complement strand
TGGGTTGATGGGGTGCATGCATATAGCTACAATGCGCGCAGATCATCGAGGTGCGACATTTGCGAGACAGGAAGCAGTGGAGCTCGGCGCACCGGTAAATCAGTTAGGCAGTGCGATGGTAAGCTAGCGGCAACTGATGAGAGTCGATCGAGAGCGAGCCCATAGCTAGCGCCGCGCGAAAATATTTCCACGGAATCTCCGGGTCAACGCCGATCGGCGCCGCTGCTGAGGAAAATGCGGCCTTCAGATCCGAATCCGACCAAGAGAATCTAGTCTATTCGCTCGCTAATCTAGTTTCTGTAGGCTCCAATAAAGCGTCGCCAATCACGGCTACAAAGAAGCTAAGAATTATGGCGAGCTGCTGCTTTCCTACTTTTCTTTTTCTTTTCTTGCTCAAGTTGTTTTTCCCTGGGTTTTGGCTTATAGAGAAGCAAGATTTTTGGCGATTGGTGACTTTCTTTTCCTTTTTTTTTTTCTTTTTTTTTTTCTTTTTTTTTTTTTTTTTTTTTTTTTTTTTTTTTTTTTTTTTTTTTTTTCCTTTTTTTTTTTTTTTTTTTTTTCCTTTTTTTTTTGGCTTAAGTTTTATTTTCCTTTTTTAAATATTTTTTTTCTTTTTTCCCCCCAAGGTCCCAATCATGAAAGGAGAACAAGAATGGCCTTGTATTCACCCAATACAAGCTGAAAAAAACTTTAAATAATTAAATAATATATAAGGATACCATCATGGAATTTGGGAAGCCAATTTGCAACCCTTGGGGCCAATGTTCCAGCATTTATTAGTAACTTGGGGCCAGACTTGTTTTTTGGGGGTTAAATTCAGTTTTTTCTTTTCCATGTCTTGTATTTGCTCCTTTGTTTCCTTTTTTTTAGTATCTTTTGGTTTCTTACACAGTTTCTTAGAGTGTTTTTTTTCCTGTTTTTGGGTTTTTTGTGTTAACTTCAGTATTTTTTTTCATTATCATTTTATTTCTTTTATTTGGTTTTTCGTGTTAACTTCAGTTTTTTATTCAGAAAAAAAAAAATCATGTTTTCTTTTTCTTGGTTTCTTCTGGGTTGTTTTTGGTTTTTTTCTCTCTTTTTTGGTTTTTTGGTTTTTTAGGGTTTTGTGCTATTTTGGGATTTTTAAAAAAAAACATTGGGTTGTTTCATTGTTTTTTTGGGTTTTTTGGGCTTTTATTGTTACTTTTCTTAATTATTTATTATTTCAAAAACATATTGTGCAAGATTCTTATTTATTTAATATTTACATCAGTTTTGCATCATTTTACACTTAATTTCCATTGCATAATTTTATTACATTATGATGGAGAGAAAAGGAGAAGTGAATGATTTTATGTTTTTTTTTAATGTTTGAAAATTTAGTGTAATATAATACATTTGCTTAGGCTTTTTCATTCTATTTTTGCATATATTATGTTATGAAAAATGGAACAAGTTAATGGAAATGAAAATAGATCAATACTTGAAATTTTCAACAATGAAGTTGAAATGGATGAAAACCCAATCCAAGAAAAATCTACATAAATCCCAAGTCTAGAAGAATTGGAAGAGTTGGAAGGTGCCTTTTAAATGAGATTATATTTTAGAAATATGATGAAAATAACATTTTGTCCATTTTCATCAATTTACATGAAATCCTTTCATTTGTTTCAATTTATGAGGATTTTCTCAGTCTTATTTTATTTAAAAAATTGATCACCATCTTGAGAAAACCACTTAAAGATAATCACCAATTATTAACTTTGTGAGAATCACATACTTGAGAACTGGCTTATGAATTTAAGAAATCAAAAGCGGAAACCTTGGCAAGTTCTTTATAATATTGTTAACTGCAACATATTTAGCTCTAAGCTTTGGGGATCACAGCAACCACTTGTGGATTCACAAGTCCAATTTCCTCGAAGAAGAAAAAAGTTCCATGCACTGCACTTTCACATAGCAAACTGCACATGCTCTCTCCAATCCAAAACAGCGCCTGCAAGAGCATTTGTCAAACTCTCAGTGCTTAACTCTCCCCACACAACAGCAATCATCTTCAAGCAACCAGAAATGTAATCAAAAACACTTAAAAGCTCTTCAAACAACAGTAATCCCTCTTCGTTATGAACAAGGCACTTCACACAAAGCCATCAAGCATCTTCAAGCAAAAACAATATTGTCATAAACAATGCTCAGAACTCTTTGCACACCACCAATATTCTCATCAAAAAATTTACTCAGAACTCTTCACACAACAGCAAACCATCTTCAAGCAAACAGCAATGTAATAAAAAACACTTAAAGCTCTTCACACAACAGTAATCCATCTTCAAGGAAACAGTAATATCATAAAAAAACACTACACTCTTCACAGCATGACAGCAAAACAGATTGGTATCCTCCAGTGGCAGATTCTCTCCCTCTCTCTCTCTCTCTCTGTGCCTGGAAGAAAACAAAATTTGGGAAGAAGACACAGTAACCACAGCTGCAAACCCCAACTGAGATGACGTAGCTAAAATGGCATTTTGAGTCCTCACCAGGGACCCTTAGTATTTCCATGTTCTCTTCTTCTCAAAACTATCAAATGCAATCTCAAGAGAGAGGCATTTGTAATGAACTCTCAACCTCCTTTGCAGCAGTTCAAAGAAGAAACAGGTAGAACATTCGATGACATAGCTAGGATAAATTATTCACAATGGCTGCCACATTGCCAATCAGAATTTCAGTGGACAGATGAGGTGCAGCAGAAAGGAATCTCGCACAGTGTTCGTGCACACATGACAGTGCAGCTTTAGTTAAGTAATACCAATGCCATCCTTGTCTTTTCACGTAACCATTAGTGGGCCAGAAATCTTGAGTTCTGAGCATTATCTCTGTGAGCAACTAGCTGCAGGTAGAACATGCTTTCCTATCACTATGTATCTACAACTCATCTGGAAAAATAAATGCTCAGTTGCTGAGTAAAGTCCAACCAAAAATCTTCCAATCTAGGCAGATACTCTTTATGTGATGCTTTCAGAAAGTGAAGAACAATCTTCCATATACCATGTTGTTGCTCAAAAGACAGATACGCAAAGTGGCCAGGCAGTTGTTCCCACAATTCCAAGCATGATCAGTTGATCCAGACTTAATGTAAGTTTAGCCTGGTCTTCCTCTGACGTGCGCATCAACTCTACATACTGAGAAATGACAGAAAGAGAGGGATATGGTATAGACCATGTTGCACCTCCTTCACTGAGTGGGAACAGAAGCTGTAGATCCACCAACCCCCATCTTCCTTCCTAATACAGCAAGCTGTTCCAAGAACTCCCTTCCTGATAAGACATCAGTTGCACCATAGATGATGGTCTTTATCGGTTGTTGTCGCTGTGCAAATTCTTGCAAACTTCCATACTCAAGATAATTGCCCCCACCTATCATAAACACAATGGCCTCCTTGAATGGCCCCTTTGCAACACTCCCAATGCCTGCACTACCTTTTGGAGCTCTTGGATCAAACACAAGGTATGAATCTGTCTCTGGCGTGGGCTTTGCCTCCATCAGACTCTCTACTGCCCGTGTCAGGGCCATTTGACGCCCACCCGAGAGAAGATTTTTCACTCCAGCTGTGATAGAACTAAGTGCCTGCTCGTAAAACTTTTCACCCCACCCTCCAAGGTTGGATCTGCTTGCTGCCTGAGCTGATGAGAGAGACACAATTAATGACTTTATCCTCTTCACATACAAAAATGCAGAAAGATCAATGTCAGCTTCCCGTAGTGCTCCTTCAACTGCCTCCACTTCAGCTGCAGGAGTGGTTTCAACACCCAGTAAGTATACCACAGCCAATCGCAACTTATCCTCCTTGCTTCCCTTGCCTTTGAGAAGGGCCAAAAGACCTTTATCAACACTGCCTTTGCTTAGCATCTCATCCTCCATGGAACAGAAGCCATCCAGGGATCGTGACTTGATCTCACCCAGCAGGGCTGTGGCAATGTTGGTATGCTTATCAATGATCCGTTTTCTCTCGGTCAGCTCTGGCAAAGAATTCACAGCATTCATCAAATGCTTTGTGTTGCCCACCATATCAATCTCACCAAAATCTCCCTCATTGCTACCCCCGGTCTTCCTATTCACCTCCTCCACATTCTGCTTGTACCTGTATACCAACTTCCAATCAGTCTATTCAGCGTGATTTCAACCTTCATTACGTTGAACAAATGTCCAAGCCCTACATGACAAACTAATGACCTGCATGAGACTAAACCTTTGTTGCCTATCCTCCTCTGCAAGAGAACATAGCACATGTGCAAGGATAACAAGCTCTCAAACCCATAAACGGGATCCTCACAAAAGTGCCATAATTCCAAATCATACAAAGAGACTACAAGATGACTTGTTGTCAATGAGGATTTAATAACCTAAGACAGTTTGGAAAAGCTTCACAACTGCAAAAACCAGTTTTCAGTTTAACAATGAGGACTTCAGTTATACACTCCCAATGACAGTTTAATGATGAAAGATTTGTACAACAGTATGAACAGTGAACCTGTTTAGCTGGATTTCAACTTCCTCAGCCACCTTGGGGAAGGGGGCATTCCCATTTGCAACCCAAAAGGAATCTGTGTCATCAAGCTCATATGACTTTCCTCCACGATTTCCTTTTGCACCAGCACTCCCAGCATCACCTTGTACACTAACCCGATTCAGCTTCATTCCCAACACATCATGCACCAGAGGACGGTAGCTCCACACATGCTGTACTGCTACTGACAGCTCAAAGTTGCGGTCAAACAGACACATCACTGGGCGTTGGAATGATGTACCCATGTGACCTGCCTCTGTGAAGAGATTGTTCCTTGACACCAGATGGTCCCGTAACCGTGTGTCCAGAAGAGAAGCCACCATCTCTGCTGGTCCACCCCTGCCATCATCCCCAAACAACATTTCTTACTCCATCAATGTTCAGTGTCATGAATGAGAATAACAGTGGGTTCAAATGCCAAGATGGAACCTTTACCAACAACTATGCCAGCTACATATCTTTCAGATTGCAGAGAAATCTCCACAACAGCACTTTGAAGGTAACAGGAAAATGAGTGTGGTCATAACCTCATGAGAGTCACTCACAAAGTGTCAGACCATCACCTTCATCACAAATAGCAGTGACAAGCTGCCAAGACTACCCATTGACAGCTTCATCAGCTCCCAACAGTGGGTGTATATTAGAATATAATCCACCAAATATTCTGGGCATACAAAATCTGCATCCTGAGTATGTTGCATTTCCAGAAGCAATGAGAAAACTGAGTTATAATGTTGGTTAACACTCAAGAGACCTAGCTAAATTGTGTCTATTACAGAGCATTACTTGTTCCAGCCCAGTGGGACTGTCAGTGAGAAGTCATACCAGGGGGATACCATGTCTCTCAAAGATAAGAAACACAAGACTTGGATCTACAAGACCTTTAGGTTATGTATCTTAGCCTACCCTAATGCAGAGTGTCTTGAGAGGAAAAACTGTTCAACCTTGATAGACCAGACAATAACTATCCCTTCTAATAACCATAAAAAAATGGAAGCCTGCACATTGCACAACCTGGCTACAAGACATGAAAATGAGATAGTACCTGGCACAGCGAATCACAGGAACAACTCCTAATGTTGCAAGTACAGAGAAAAGCCCATTGGCAATGCCTTCGATCACAGCTTCTACATCATGGTCTTGCGCAGCTGGATCATTGAGCTGCACATATGCTTGGGGCTGTGCCAGTGAAAACATGGCAGTTTCAAGCGTCACAAATTCCAGATACTGGTCATAGACCTTTACAATGCGATGCAAGCAGTCACCCTTCAGTGTACCTGTGGCCAGCTCCTCCAGAAGTGGACGTGCAAGAGAAGATGAGAAATTGAGGTGGAAGGTTTCATAAATACCCCTCGTAGCATCAATGATTATCCTCTGAATATTTGCTTGTGAAGGTTGAACAAAATAAATTGCCGGCACATCAGGAATGTTTTGGCGCTCATTCTCCAGCATAAGGTACAGAGTGATACCATGCTTGCGCAGGTCGGCTACTCTGATCAGTGGAGACAAAAGATCACGGCAGAATCGATCCAAGATCAATACCTTATAAACCTCCTCATCAGCTGTGCCCCCAGTTACCACTGGATGATTCAAATTCAACATCCTCACCACAGCATCTGCAAAAGTAACAACACAATGGAAATATGACATTGTTCGGCATTTGAGGACCAGATAGCAAAGCTGTATGTGAGAGAGTCAAGAGAAAAAAACCCTAAAAACCACAAGCAATTCACTTTCTTCTTGTTGGAGCTTCCAAAATCTACTAGACTAATACAGTAAACAAGAGACACCAATGGCGCACATCTGCAAGTCATGAAGGGATACATCGCCTTCACGCTCTCATAGCATCACTGTTACCTTTCCCCCCTGATGACCTAATCCTTTGAGTCTTGAATATGTATGACCCTGGTTACAGATCTAGATGCGTAGGACGCCATCGTTAAGAGGAAAAGAAGAAGGAGATTTAGACAAGTATTAAAGAAAAAAATGGCGATCTCTTTTGTATCTGTGCTTATAAAGAAAAAAGAGGGGAGCAAACAGAAGCGGAACAAGAGGAGGATTTCTTTAGATGTGTTTTAGCTACAAAAACAAACATGGATTCATCGCGTCTCACCCATCTGCTTTTGCCGAAGCGAGAGCGCCATCTTTGCTGGAGAACAGCGTGACAAGGCGACAGGCGAAAACCCAAAGAAAAAAGTGTTGATCAGCGCCGCGCGGAGGAAGAAAAAGAAGAAGAGGAAGATAACCAGAGCGCCATCGCTGCGACGGCCATGGCGTGCGTCCTCCGCAGAGCACCAAGGCATTGTGCACGAACGGGTGTCTTTATCAACCCGGGTAGATAACCGCAGGGTATATGTTGGGACAAGTGCAAGGGCCATGTCCTCCTTTTCTTCCTTTCTTTTATTTATTTCTTCTACCCCACCAAAATTCATATTTCTTCTTGGATTTGTAGTTACCATTTTATTTCCAATCCTAGATCTTGGATCCTCCTTGAATTGGTGAATTTTTATTTATTTTTAACTAAATTATGTTTTCTTTCAAATTCTATCTCTTGGGATGCCCTTTGAATGTGTAAATTATCTCTTCATCCAATCCCAATTATTAGTCCCTTTGAATGTTGAATAATATTTTTATTTCATATCCTAATTGTTGGGTCGCTCTAAATGTGTAAATGATGTTTCATTTGAAATCAAAATTCTTGGGTGCTTTTGAAATTTGAATGATTAATTATATTGTATTTCATATAGTGATTCTTGGACCTTTAGATGTGTAAATCATATCCTATTTCCAATCCCAATTCTTCAACTTTTGTGTAATGTGAAAGGAATATTGAGTTCTAGAAGTAAGCACTCACTTAAGGCTTAGCCAAGTACTCACTCAAGGCTTAGCCAAGGAGCGTTTACTTGTAGAACTTGCCTATTCAAAAGGTGTTATCATGTGTAAAAGTCCATATGAATTTTCTTTCAAATTCTTGTGATATGTGAATACCCTCCAGTAATTTATGTGATGTTATTAAAAAAGACACATTGAATCATAAACATGTGAGAATTATTGTTGTTCAATCTCTTAAGAAACACATCATAAGGTGTTTTAGCCTTGATTTTTCAATGCAAAGTGTTGCATTTGGTGATCCATTTGATTTGAAAATCTCACAGCTTGTTATAGAATTATAATCTAATCATATTATTGTTCCACTTTTTATCACGGTTGATTCACAATTTGCTAATACACCTTCACCTTTGATCGCATTTGGTTCATCATCAATTGTAAATGATGTGTTGTATAATCTCTCTATTGAAAATGATACCTTACAGTTGATGTTCTTGTTAGTGTTAAGAGCACAAAGGTTTTGAATTCCTCTAGAAGAGCTGAAATCAAATTAAGCAAATTATATCAACTTTTCAATGCAACTTTTGAAAAACCTTTTTTCATGTGGGAGATGAATGTATGGAATTTGAGCTAGAGGATGAGGAAAAAGAGAGTAAAATTGTTGTTCATGATGTTGTTCAAAAGGATATTGGGAGGTTGTCATGTAGATTTCAAGATCTAGACCTTGTTGAATTCCAAAATGTTTTGAAAGGGGGACTACGAAATTCTAAGTAGTCAAAAACATGGGTTGAAAATACCTTTAAAGAGTTTCATAAGCATTGCGGTTATTGTACTGATCTTGATATAGATGACCTTTCTAAACAAAAAGATCTTGTTCCTTTTGTGGATGTGTTAGTTATTTTCATGTTTTAAATGACGAAACAAAACAACAATCTCTATCTTCCCACCATGATTTCAAGTATGTTACATCACATTGGTTGATTCATACAAACTAAGCAAAAGCAACTTGTTGTTGAAATAGATGTAACACCAAGACTAAAGTTCAACATTTTAATTAATGTTTGTTACCACAAAATGAAATTTGTTGTTGATGAAGTTGTCATGCAATCCATCAAGGCTAGTTTGGGCCACACAATAGCAAAGAACCATATCCTAACATTGGAGCAAGAGGCCTTGATGTTAGCATCTAATCAATGTTCTTTGAGAATTCTTTGAGGATTGAACAAAAAATTCATATATCTTTGCACTCGGTCTTTTTTCATTTGAGTTGCCTAGGAAATGGATAGGTGGATGATGTGGACTTTCTGTAGATGTTGAAAGTTCAAGAAAAATTTTGTGACACAATTTGTCTCCATGAAAAGAAATTGGAAAATTGATGTTAATTTTTGTGGAATGGAAAACCAACGACCAATTGTAGATTGTCCAAATCATCTAGTTATATAGTATTACAAGGAGCTAATAAAACATAGACATGTTTGGTCAAAAAAAAAACTAAGACCACCACATCCAATGTTTCTAACACCAAAAAGATTGATCAAACCATTTCATGATGTTTGGTTCTTAAATACAATTATGGGAAAAAACACAATAACATCTATGTATGACGCGCTCCCAACTCCTTGAGGGACTCAAATGTGAGTCCCAAACAGAAAACAACGGAAGAACAAAGACTCAGGGCATGCTCCCTAACTCGCAGCACTTTGGACGGGTAGAGGGGCGTGCTAGAGCTCTGAGATGGGACTAGGAAGAATTAACAAGCTTTACTTACTCACACGGGCCTGCACAAAACCAACGCAAAGTGGGTAGTGCATAGTTGGAGAACCTTTGGTGCTAGGACAAACCACAGGTAACTCAAACTCACAAGACTCACCATGGCCCAAACTTGGGGGAAGCCACCACCTTCCTCCTTATAGTATACTCTGTGGCTGCCCACGGGGCCCACATCCAAATGGCTTTTTGTCCCGGGACTCCCAAGTGGGAGTCCCGAAATTACCAAGGTTGGGACTTCCGCAACTTTGGGGCACCATAACTTTACGTGTAGACCTCTGATTGAAATGAGGTCTTAAGCAAAGTTGTAGCCCTAGTCGAGAGTTTTCCAACAGTATGTCACACGCCATTTGCACACACGGAAATCGGGTCATTTCTTGACTTTTAGTGGTCGGAAGTCAAACTGCCAATTTGACTTTTGGCCCTTCTTTTGGCTATAACTTGTGTTTCAGATATCCAAATGGGCAACGCGAGCCCATTTTAGACATCTAAATTTCAAGAGCTTTCCAATGATATAAGGAACGCATCAAGCCATTGAGGTTTGACCCCTGCAATCGTCCTCTGAAAATTCAGGAGCCCACCGAAACTCCAACTCCCAAAATGGAACTCCTTGGGGGTGTGAGGGTTCATTCCCTCACACCCTCTCACACTCCCAGGAGTATGTTGTGTGACTCATGGCTTCCTTCTTGGCCCACAACCTTGCAAACCCTTGCTTTAGTCACGAGCCCAAGGCTAGGGTTGCAACAATGTAGTTGAATATTATAAACATTAAAGAGTTGAAAGGCAAATAGATTACCAATAAGAAGGTCATGGGACTAACATTACAAGTATCGAACAAACGTTAGTACTTATGGAATACAACATGGAAAGAATGGGTCATAGAGATGTAAAAAGTTACAACAAATACAATCAAATTAATAAGAAAATTATTAATCAAACGTTATAATGCATAGTTGAAAGGGAAAGTTTTCATGGAAATAATCTAACCTACCAAAAGGTCTTTGATCAAGAGACTAACAAACATCAAGTCATAGAAGTATTGATCTACCTAATTTATGTTAAAAGTTCATAGATTAATTTGTTGCTTGTTGAAGTGAATTTTGAAAAATAAAATAAAACTTCAAAGGACACTAAATCTATTATTGTCCACCTCTTAACAAAAAAACAAAAATGAAGGATGTTGAACACCTTCAATATGGAAAATAATGTGTGTACTAATGTTTCTATACCTACTCCTTAACAAGAGAAGGAAGTGACATCTATAATGTTTGACAAAAATTCTAGGAAAGCCCTATTGGTTTGAAAACCATTTCTGATCTTATTGAAAAGCCTGAGTAGTCCATAGCAAAGAAGAAAATTGTTAAGGAACCACCATGTAATTAAGGATTCACATGCAAGTTCCAATAACCAAATTAGTCATCAAGATGTCTTGTTGTAGAAAAAAATGATGCATAAAGAAAAGAAAAATTAATTGTAAAGACAAAAGGTAAGGAATTTTTTCTTTACAAAAACAACCCCCCATTTCAAGTTGATTATATATTACAAGACTTAGGGATCTTACAAAAACACTTTACAAGGTGCATTTCCTCTATGTAATCCACCCCCTAAACACAAAGGAAATTTCTTTCGAATGCTTTATAGAAAACATGATTATGTGTGATAATGATTGATTTCATTCCTTGTATACATTTTTACATTCCAAGGATTAGTGATACTTAATAATTC
>Ga0209208_10012274_pt1 | contig 10865 bp, 11 predicted proteins | sample S1TSphfallax_3_FD_187694 | JGI IMG/M metagenome (GOLD analysis project Ga0209208, IMG submission 187694) | Host-associated microbial communities from peat moss isolated from Minnesota, USA - S1T2_Fd - Sphagnum fallax MG (SPAdes) (version 2) | ecosystem: Host-associated > Plants > Peat moss >... | reverse complement strand
CCACTACCAACATTATCAAAATGTTCTATTCAAGCTTGCTTCCTTCACAATCAAACATTCTAAGAGTAACTTACACTAAACAAGTTATCCATATAACTATACTTGACAATCATGCATGAAATGTTGTTTTACTTTTTTTTTAAAAAGTCTTTTATCACATTTAATAACTTGTGAAGTCATTAAATATATTGTGGCAGGGGAAAAAGATGGTTACCATGTACTTAATATTTGAATTGGTGTATGAACATTGATTTGTTGTGAGAAATATCACATGCCAATTGCTTGAATTCAAAAGCATGTGTTTAATTGTGAGGTGTGATCCCCCCCTTATCCATGCCTATGATAATTCTCATGCTGATGACAATATGATCAAACAAGGGGTGTGTCACATTGTGGCCTTGTCATTTGCATTAAAAAATATCTTAAGGCAAAAGAAGAATTATGAAAACTCAAATATTTCACCATGTGAAAATATAATCTTCAAAAAATCTTCTAAAAAGAAACCAAAATCCTTCAAGATATTATAACTCTATAACTAATCTCAGTTTTCAGCACACACCAAAATATAATCTTGCAAAAATCCTCATATAAAAATAAAATTATTACCTAGGGGGCAAAATCCCTTAAGTTACTATACTCTATAATGAATCTAAACACAATATCCTTGCCTTGGCAAACCCAATAAAAAATAGAGGGTTGCATTATGTTAAACCATGAAACATAAAGCTTAATGTCTAAAGAAAATTTCAAAACAATTTCTTACATATCCATTAGGGAGGAAATGGAAAGGCATATGGATTCATTAAACTACAAATGAAAATGTATGGTGATGGATGTTATTTCGCAATGAAAGGTGAAATGAATGACAATGAATTAAATTCATCCATGAATAATACTCTAAATTACATGAATTATGATATGAAACATGTTTAAACTTACATAATTCTAAAGTCTTTACACACCCCCTATGATCTATGTTATGGTGAATATATACATTTTTACCACCACACGCATATGACCAACTTAGATGCAACATGTCTGTTGCATGTCGTAAAATGCAAACCTTTCCCTAAATGGTATATTATGGAGCACATTGATCCCCTTTGCATTTTGGTGGTCATAATAAACTACCATATTCATGAAATTTGAACTTTTGAAATTTGATCTTTTTTTGGTTCACATATTGCAAGTGACTTCCCTTACATACCAAGGAGATTTCATGCAAAAGATGATAGAATAATAAACCACTATTGTAATCCCTATGTGCATATTTGTATTTTTACATGCAATCATCATTGGTCAATGGGGTACATACATGTATACATAGAATAACAAAATCATTTTTGTTAACAAGTGTGACTTATGAAGGAGGACATGCCACTTCTGGGATTGCAATAGGAGGGGCTTATTTCCTTGTCCTCCCCCATGCATGATGCACATGAATAATGACTAGTAAAATTGGTAAAAATTTGGATCTATTGGTTTTGCCCTCTAAAATGCAATGCCAAACACATTTATATCCCAATTATTTTTCCAAAAGAAGATTTTTATTTTGAAATTTTGTCATATATCATTGAAGGAAATTTAAAATAAGTAACTAGATTCAAGAATTTGTCACTACAATGTATGGAATATTCTAACATAAAGCACCCAAAGAAATTTCTTAGTTTATTTGGGGACCTATTTTTATCCATGAAGATCCCTCTTGGTAAGGGGGAGGGATATTGCCTATTCCTTAAGAGTGGGAGTGATCTTATGCCTATAAGTAGACTTATGACAACCCCAAATCTAATGGAGTGGGCTTCATATCCATGCCCTTCTTACACCTCATGAAGATACCTATGTTTAGGTCCCCCTCTTACATGTCCCTTGTGCAAATATATTTAGGTCCTTGATAACCTTGACCTCATGCTAACCTTGTGGCTTTACCCTACAAATAAATATCCATGCAATATGTGATAGTACTGGCTTATGATTTGTTCCCACAAGGTGAGTGGATCATGATTTGGCACCTATGCAGCTGCTTTTGTTTTGTGGTGAACTGGAGGACATCAAAGCTAGCAAAAGTGGGCTCAAACCAAAAGGAAAAGTTTCTTTTGGGCAGGTCTTGCAACAAAAAAGGATCCCTTAGGCGGACACTACTATTCCTAAAACAAAGTTTTTCAGTGTTTGCGATAGAAAAATGTACATAACTTCACTGTATGTAGAATTCATTGAAGAAACCTTCTACATTTGTTTAAGTTCATGATTGGTAAGGCCTATTGATTGGGGGGGGGGATGTTCACAAAGTGGAGGGTTACCGTCTGGGCTCCTTATTTTGAGAATGCCCCTCACAAGGGGGTTTTACCCTACAATTTGCTAGGTAAGGCATACTCTTGGGCAACCCTTGGGGGGCATTCAGAAATGGCTTTAATAACCACCCCTTCTGGTTCTAGGATTTAAGAAAAGAAGAACCAAGGCAGTTCTTTCCTTTTCTTTTCCCAATTTTTATATCTGACCCAATTTTTTTTCCTTTTTTTCCTTTTTAATCCAGTTCTCTCACAAATGGTTATCTTTCAATTTATAATAGCTGGTTATATTGTGTCTGTTCTTTCCCAATAATTTAAGATTAAAACTCCATATGTTAATAGTTTGAAAATTGTCAAAAAAATAAATGGCCAAAGGAATAACTAGCAAAGCTCATTGCAAGGGCAAAAACTTTGAGTCAATCCTCATTTAATTCTTCTCGCTCAAATCAAATGAGCTTTCAAATTCATTTAATTTCTTCTCTAAAAATATTTTACAATCTATCAATTCTACCAAATTAGAAGGGGCTTTGCAACCAATCCTTGTATCATTTGGTCAATTCTTACTCACAAATATAAGCTTTTTTATTGTATTTAATTGGTGTATTCAAATTTTTGCTTAAGGCCTACAATAATACAAATTTTCATCCATTCCTATTTGTCTTTCCTTGATTTTTTAGGTTAGGTAATACATTTTTGCAAATATGTTAAAAATAGATTTTATGGAAACATATGTAAAACCCTTGCACATTTTTTCATCAAAAGTTGAATGTTGACAAGCTTTAGAAAATGCATGTCCCAAACATGTGGCTTACAAACTTTTAGTCACATCCAATGCTTCACAATTAACAATTGATTTCAAAACAGTTGTTAAAACAATTAAATTGGCCCCTTCATCTTTAATATAAGAAATCTTTTTTTTCATCAAACCACATTGCTACAAAAAGCATACAAATTTTTTATAATTTTCTTTGTTGATCAAATTGGAAAAACAAAATACCAATTTACCTTGAAATGTTGAACAACAGTTCCACTTAGTGCAAGTGGCAGTAGCTCCAAAATAAAAGCGCAGAAAGAAGCCCTAGAACAAGAGCATGATGTAGAATGCCTAGAATAAGAGCATGGTGATTAGGCCCAAAACAAGAGCACAACAAGGAGCGCCCATAACAAGAGCACGACAATGTCCTAGAACAAAAACATGACGAAAAACACCCAAAACAAAGGCATGGCAACGAGTGCCCAAAATAAGAGCATAACAAGGAGCCCTAATAACAAGAGCATGGTGGGGAACACCCGAACAAGAACATGGCAAGGAACATTGACAAAAAGAACACATCAAAAAATGCCTAAACAAGAGCATGACAAAAAGTGCCATGAACACTGAAAAAAAGAGCTTAAGAGATTGAGGCTTCCCTCCCTGCAACTACAACAAAAACACAAAGTGAAAAACACAGCACACTGAACAAAAAAACATACCTTGGCATCATCACCTATGGAAGCTGCCTTCTTATAATATGATAAATCCTAAACCTAAAACAATTGGCTAACCTTAATCCGCGCTTAATCTTCAACGGCTGCCGCCCTAAACCCACTTAACGTCCTAAGCCCTAATCTAAACAGCTACACTAAACTTTATTAAGAACCGGACTTGAGGTTATCAATATAACCTCCCACATATGAACATTCAAAATTTTTAATAACCCAATTCTAAAGGAACCAGTTGTCACCAAATTCATACCCGGAGAAAGGTGAGTATCATCTCGGGTATCCCTCCTTATGGTATGCATCCGGTTCTGAGTGAGAAAACGGGATGATACCCAAACCGGTTCTGGACTGAAATTATATACCCGCCCAACACTGGCCTACACCTGTGAGCATTCTGTTTTCCAGAATGCCTTGCATTGTTTTTTCTCATGATACCTGGTGGTTACTCGCAGGATACCTGTTAGGTATCATGAGAAAAAATGAATAAAAAAAGTTGATTTATACACCTTACATGCCCTTGGGCACGGGCATTATTGCAATCGGGCCGGTCTCAGCTCTGATTTGCATGGACCCTTATTCTGGTAAGGCCCGTGGCATAGGCTGTTAGCCTACACAAAATGCTACTATTTGTTGGCACTTGGTAAGGAGCTATAATGGGGCAGTTCTCAGAATTTGAATCCCATGCTCAGCTCTGGCCTTCCACTGGGCTCCAAGAATGATCTATTCTGGGTTCTTGTTGGTATTGGCAGGTAATTTCTTTTTTTGTTCATAACAATTCCAGTCAGTTATCAAATTTTTTGAACCGGTTATCAATTTCATTGTCAAAGTACTAACATTCAGTAATCAAGTTACCCCGTTTGTAAATATTAATCATTTGCTATGCATAAGGGTCTATTCGCAAATACCCATGTTGAGAATCATTGATAATACTGTCTCGGTAAGGGTAGGTTATAAGTTTTTTGTAAAATCAATATGTATGTTTTTGGTTTTTATGTTTTTAAATCATATAAATATGTTTAGGGTTTTAGGATTGAAATCCTACCTGGGTGGAATTCCAACCATCCACATGGGTTTTGGGTAGGCTATTAAAATGTATCTCTAGGGCACTTTACTCAGCATTATATTTGTTCCTCGCGCCTTCCAAAAACCTGCTTTAAAACGAAAAACTGAAAAAAAACTAAAAAATTAAAAAAAATCCCTCCCCGGAAACCAGCCAGCCAGCCAGCCAGCCAACCAGGGTGCCCCTTACCCACAAAATCCCAAATGGTGGAATTCTATGGCTCCTGGATACTCTCCTTTTCCTAGGTCATGGCTTTATGATGAATTTTCCGAAATGGGGGTCACTTTTTGGGCAATGACAGGAGCCCGTGGAAGCCGCCTCTCGACAACGGACGGCAACCAAACACTCGCAGGCTGTGGCTGTTCTGCCTCCACGCTCCGCTTCGGCTAAGGTTTCCTATCCCCACCAGCCGGCAGAAACCCAAAACCCTTCGCTCCCCTTTCTCTTCTCTCTCTCTTTCATCACCGCTCTCGGCGCCCTACACGGACGCACGCTCGCCCTCTCGCACGCATCCGTATTCATCACCACTACTTCCTCTGAGCCTTTTGCAGTAGTAATCCCGTTTCCACCTCTGGAGTCGCAGGGGATTTGAGTTGCCATTGCTTTGTGTTGGAGGTGATTGACGGTGCGAACATATGGCGGCCATGGTGGGTTGCACCCCTGTCCTGCCTTTGTGTGCTGAACGGTCGGGCGCCGCCTTGGCCATGGCGCGGCTGCAGCAGCGCCAAGCTTTGGTGAGTAGTAGTGCATGTCCGTCTGTTTGTACCAGTGCGGCTGCTGTAGAGGGTGGGCCTGCGGTGGGAATGGCATCTTCCTTCCTTGGTGAGAAGGTGAGGATGACGGCCGTGTCGACGGTCGCCGGCGTGCGTGCCGCGGGGAAAATGGTGCCGACGACGACTACTACTGCGACGACATTGCCAGTGGTGCGAGCGGTGCAGAGGGATGGCGGAGTTATGCAGGGGGATAATAAGCCGTGGGTTGCACCGCGGGCGCGGATTTTCCCCGGAGCCGAGAGTGCGACGGAGACGAGCGCGGTGGCGACGGATTACGCCACAGTGCCTGGGGGAAGGAGCAACTTGTTCGGTTTCTCGCCTTCGCAGGGCAGGGTTGACAGTGATGAGGACAGTGATGAAGATGGAGAGGTCCTCCGTGTGGATAACGAGTCTATTGACGATGAGGATCAATTGGCCATCTCCAATCTCGGCATTCCCCCCGGTGTTGTGGAGTCCCTTGCCAAGCGCGGTATCACTCAGCTCTTCCCAATTCAGGTATGCGCCGCACTCAGGCAACCTATTCACGTGCTTTTGGATTTTGGGCCTCGGCCGTTTGCAGCTTCCCTTTGCAAATGCTGAAGAGTTTGCTGTGTTTTACACCATGTTTGTTCACAGCGAGCAGTCATGGATCCGGCTATGCAAGGACGTGACCTGATTGCACGGGCAAAAACGGGCACCGGCAAAACTCTTGCTTTTGGCATACCTATTATCCACAACATTGTAACGGAGAATGAGGTGCATCGAATAGTCAGGTATCTACCTACTTCAGTCCTCCAAAGGACATAACTTTATGTGAGCACAAGCATGGAGTTGTTCATGAAAATCTAGTGTCCAGAATTTGCAAAGAGAGGAGCAATATCTGAAATGGACTGAAGTTAGGATGTCCCCATCAACTCAAGAGTGTGGTTTTGTCATTTGCAAAATTGCCATTTACATCAGTGAGTGTTTGGAATGAATGGTGATGTAGACGGCCTGGACGAGCACCGAGAGCACTGGTGCTTGCTCCCACTCGAGAGCTGGCGAAGCAAGTAGAGAGAGAATTCATGGAGACAGCACCAATGCTTGCGACTGTATGTGTGTATGGAGGGGTGTCCATCACTATGCAGCAGAGGCAGCTTGAGCGAGGTGTGGACATTGCTGTTGGGACACCAGGACGCATACAGGACCTGATTGACCGGCGGGTCTTGGACCTGCACGACATTCGCCATTTTGTACTCGATGAGGCGGACCAGATGTTGGCAGTTGGGTTTGAGGAAGATGTGGAGCGGATTTTGGAGCAGATGCCCAGGAACCGCCAGGGTATGCTCTTCTCAGCAACGATGCCCACTTGGGTGAAGAAGCTGGCTCGGAAGTACCTTAAAGATCCTTTGACAATTGACCTGGTATTCATAGCATCTCCCTGTCCACACAACAAGTGCTAGTGTCTAAAATGCTTCCAGAGCTTTTGGAGGATTGCTGTATCAAGTGTTCTCAATTATCTATATAGTTGTCCACCTTCTAAGAAAGGATTCATCCTTGCTTGTGTAGGTGGGGGAAACTGATGAGAAGTTGGCAGAGGGCATAAAGCTTTATGCACTATCAACTGGGCAATCTGCCAAACGCTCCATTCTCAATGACCTTATTGCGGTATGCATGCACTTTGAACCTTGACACTTGTCGGTCCTTAGACTTATAATGTATTGAAAATTGGAAAGTGGAGCACATTAGAAAAGGTGCCTTATGCAGCTGTGTATTTTCCATGGAAAATGTTATCTTGTTTTTGTCCCTGAAGAATGATTCAAGGACAAACAGAAGCAATGATTTCCCATGATCCAGGGCTGTTGGTTGGGCCTTTTTGGGGAGACATTGGTTTCTAAGGAACCGTGGATGTGGCAGGTGTATGCCAAAGGAGGGAAGTCAATTGTGTTCACACAGACCAAACGGGATGCAGATGATGTAGCTTTTGCTCTGGGACGAGTTGTGGGTTGTGAAGCTCTGCATGGTGACATCACTCAAAGCCAAAGAGAGAAAACACTAAATGGCTTTCGTGAAGGCAGGTTCTCAGTGCTTGTAGCGACTGATGTGGCTGCACGTGGTCTTGACATTCCCAATGTTGATCTGGTACATCCTGACCTTTTGTGTAGTCTAGGGTCTTAGGATATGAGGATGCTGAATGCTGCATTTGAGTTTTGCATGTGGGACAGTAGTGGAATGACTAATAATGAGTTCTAATGGAGATTGATTGCTATGTGCTGGCAGGTCATCCACTATGAAATACCAAATGATCCTGAGACATTTGTGCATCGCTCTGGACGAACAGGTCGTGCAGGAAAGGAAGGGTCTGCCATTCTGATGTTCACAGATAGTCAGTTACGCACAATGAGGCTGATTGAAAGGGATATAGGTTGTAAGTTTGAGCGCATTGGAGCACCCCACATGGATGATGTGCTGCGTGCCAGTGGTGAGCAAGCCACGCAGCTTATCAAGCGTGTCCACCCAGAGTTGACGGATGTGTTCATGCAAACTGCTGAGACATTGCTGGCAGATCAGGGTCCAAGTGCTCTTGCTGCAGCACTTGCACATTTGAGCGGTTTCACTCAGCCCCCAGCATCACGCTCTCTCCTTACTCATGAGGAGGTCATTTCATCAAACTGCTCCTGTTGTCTATTCCTTGGTTTTTCCCACTCTCCATTTTACTAGTGGAAGGTGTGATGAATGTAGCACTGCAGTGTTATTCCTTTGGGGTGGATGTTGCTTGAGATGCTCTCTGTTGAGTGTGCAATGTGTTGAAGGGTGTTAAAAGGGGGCAAGTTTTTGGCAATTGTGGGGTGTTTTAGGGTTTGACAACATTGCGGCTTGTGCGGATGTCATCATCTCAACCCCTGGGACCACGTGTGGTCATGGGTGTGCTATCAGATATCTGGCAAGCAGCAGCAGATAATGTAGGGAAAATTCGTGTCATTGACGATCCCAAGGTTCGCTCATAAACCTACATGCTTCTGCCTCTGTTAGGCCCTATTTTTTGGTTATAGCAACATTGCCATACTTCTTTAAAAAGTCATGCTATTGAACATGTACTTATTTTTACTGTGGAGGGTGGGTGACAAGCAGGTTGCCGGAGCAGTTTTTGACCTACCTGAGGATATTGCCAAGGAACTGCTTTCAAAGCCATTGCCACCTGGAGATGTCATCGATGCTCCAAAGAAGGTATTTTCCATTTTGTGCTCTTCTTGTACACATCTGATCCAGACATATGGAGTGAAGGTACACAACTGTTCACTTTAAGAAAACAATTTATGCTAATGAACGGGGTATTGTGGAGTATTGCAGTGCAGGACTCACTGTTCTGAACAATCTAATGATGTGTTTATCTGGATTTTGCACTTTTATGAATGTCACCCAAAAGCAGTCTGCCAAGAAGTAGGCTCCTAATTTTTGGTGCTGTGCAGTTACCAAGACTAGATGAGGGTGACTTTGGAGGAAGAGGGCGAACTGGAGATATGTATGGCCGCTTTTCCCAACAAGGTGGTGGAAGGTTCAGTGGTGGTCGTGGCAGTTTGGATAGAGGGGGCCGGCCTGGTGGCAGAGGAATTGACCGTTTTGTTGGTAGAAGTGGAGGTGACAGATTCAGTGACAGGACAGTGAGTCGAGGGGGTGGTCACCCTGATGATTGGAGCCGTGGTAGCCCCAGCAGTGGCAGTCGATTTGCTGATGAGGATAGGTTTAGCAGATCCCCTTCAGGTCGCTCAGACAGAAGTTTTGATAGGTAATAGCCATACTATCATAAATACATTATGCCCAACTTGTACTTAGGCCATTTCACACCAAGGGTTATCTTACATTCTCTAAATTGTGAGGAGCAAGATATTGTTGGGATGCAGTGAAACAGAAGTACTGAGTTCGTTCCTTTCCCAAGGTCTAATGTAAAGATTTGTGTGGAGTGATGCAGAGGAACCTTTTCTGGAACTTGCTTTGTCTGCAACCAACCTGGACATCGTGCCTCTGATTGCCCACAACGGCGATAGAGTGTTGTCACACCATATATCTCCACAGAGAATGACTCTGTAGGTGATGCAACAAGATCTCACAATATCTATGGTCTTCAGAAATGCCCGTGGGAGCCAGTACACAGATTTGTGCACAAAGCAGTGTTTCTTCTAGATCATTTCAGTAAGAAATTTGTTTGCAAAGTGTAGTCTGACAGTCACAGCCTAACCATTTATCATCTTAGGAACTTATGTAAGACTTTTACAAATTTACTGGGTATGGTAGTTGACTGGAAGGTTATGCTTTGGTTGGCAAGCCAAAGTCTTATTATCCATGATTCAGTCTTGGCATGAAGGTGTAAAAGACACGTTTGCCGTAAAATCCCCCTGTATCTTTGCTTGACTGCAGAAGTTGAGTATGGATTTGGAAGTAAAGGGCTTGGTATCCACAACTAGTTGAGAGAATATACTGGTGAACTGATATCTCAGCTGGCATATGAGTGTGCAATGTCGAGATTTCTTCGCAGGTAACACTTGGAGACTTTCCTAATGAGCTTTGAAGAGGAAGGAAAAGCATATACTTCATATAAAGTGAGCAAATGTGAAGGTACAATGCTCTTGTTCATCAAAGGAGACCAAATCTTGCTGCAGACATATGAACATAAGATGAAAGTGAACTAAGGCATGGGTCAGATACTGCTTGTGCAGTCTCTAAACTGTCTGTAAAGGCAGGAGCAGAAAATTCCAGTGTATTTGCAGGTCACTTTACATAGCAAAACAATTTGGGTGGCATTTTGGAAAATGAGATGCCCACTGGTGTTCTGTATATAAAAAAATTTCTGCATTGTGTTTTCTGTATTAATCTTGTGATACCCGGTGGTTACTTGTCAGATACCAACCAGGTATCATGGGAAGAAATGATTTTTATTTTTTCCTGTTGTGATGCTTGTGGGTAATGGCCTTGAAGCTGGGTGTTAGTCTACACTTCTAAGTCCCTTTTCGTAATCCATCCTTGAAGGGTTTGAAGGGGGAAAACAAAATTTCTTTGCATGTACCTATGCATTAACATAGTACCATTTTGGGCTCAGCAGTAACTAAATTATATTTGGAAATGCTGAATTCTCAAGATATTATTTATTTGAAATGCAAAATTTTAAGAAAATTACAAGGGAGGTCAAAATACAAAAATTGGTGGAAATTCGAGAGCTTCTTGCTAGGCTAGTGCACCATTATAAAGAATCAATCCAATAATTGACAACGTTTCTCTATCCATCCCAATGCAAATGTACATGCATGA
>Ga0209208_10012273_pt1 | contig 10866 bp, 7 predicted proteins | sample S1TSphfallax_3_FD_187694 | JGI IMG/M metagenome (GOLD analysis project Ga0209208, IMG submission 187694) | Host-associated microbial communities from peat moss isolated from Minnesota, USA - S1T2_Fd - Sphagnum fallax MG (SPAdes) (version 2) | ecosystem: Host-associated > Plants > Peat moss >... | reverse complement strand
AGTGTGCTTTAAGAAAAAAAACTCATGTCCAATCAAGAAAACCAGAATAATTTTGTCAAAAAAACCTGATTACAAAAACATTAGCCTGCCATGTGACACACTCCACACAACCATAGAGCACTGTATGTAAGGTGGCTACATCCAAAGGTTTTATATGAGTGGATATTGAATTATTAAAAGGTCCAAATCATTTTTATCTAATTAATAATTGTCTACCTATTTGTAACCGTACGTATATGAGTAATTGTGACCTCAATGTGTGCTCTGGCTATGTACGATGGTTTTTCACATTATTGTTTATCTTTGGCTCTGACCTTTTGTTCTGATCCGTTCTTTCTTCATTTGGTCTTCTTGTTTCCTTTGAATAAAGTTGACCATGTTTTCATCAATGATGTATTTTAAGAGTGTTCAAAAGATTGCTTTGCTTCTTACTGATGATGCCTAGGATAGTTTTTGACATTATTGTTTACCCTCGACTCCTTCCTTTTGTTCTGATCCATTCTTCTTCATTTTGTCTTCGTTGTTTCCTTTCAATAAAGTTGACCCTGTTTACATCAATGTATCTTAAGAGTGTCCAAAAGATTACTTTGCATCAATGTATCTTAAGAGTGTCCAAAAGATTACTTTGCTTGTTAGTGATTACGTAACCCAGCAGCCACCCGTGCACCATCCATGGGAAACCTGTTATGGCACAGTTGCGGATGAAGCACACTGGGGTTACAAAGATTCTAACTATGGTAACCTATTTTGTAAATCATCCTCATCCTTCTGGGCCCTCACACTACCTATAAGTTAACTGATAACTAACTACCTCTCTAATTTAAAGTACGTGCACACTTGGTGTTAGGGTCTTTAGTGTTGAGTTGATTAACACCGTACTAATCATTTAAGACTTAAACTTACTTATCATGAAGATTTTATGTTAAACTAACATTCACAAGCTATCGTCGAATGAACATTGGGTGCCACCTAGGATGCCACCTAGATTTTCATTTAACATGGATTTAACATCAAGTGTGAATGCACCATTATAAGTGAGTTGTAAGAGGTAAGTAGCTCAGGCACTTGGTGGCTACTAAACAGACAGATAGATGCATGCATGAGATGATTAGCTATAAGATGGGAATCTAATGAAAAACTGTTTCCTATCCACACACCATCCATCCTGCATGGTGCACTGGTGGGTGCTGAGGTCACTCTGTAAGCTTTGTTACACATGTGAAATCATTGCAAAAATACTATGGATGAACTCAAGATGTGCAGAACTGCTTTCTTTTTCTGGTTGTTGATTGGCTAGAATGTAAAGACCTAAGAGAAAATTCCTAAGTGTGTATGTAGAGGTCGCTGTACTAGGCCGTAATATGCCTCTGCAGAGGGTGGGCAGAGATGTACATTATGTTTTGCCCAACACCTGCCCTCATTTATTTTTCACATTCTTTCCTGTGATACCCAGCGGGTATCACAAGAAAAAAGTGAAAAAAAAAATCTCATGGTTTTTGTGCCAGGTTAAAGCCCTGGTCCAGAGTTTTACCCTACACTTTCACCTCCATTTTTCTTTTATATTGTGTAAGGAGCTCATTTGAAAGCAATGATTATTGCTAGACTGCTTCCTGTTTTGTCATTGTTCAGCTACAATTTTCAGTTCCATTTTTCAATTATAGAATGTGACCGCTTAACTGAGTTCTAAGATCTATCCTGCTGGTTCTCAGTCCTTGTAGATCATTAAAAATGTGATCCACAGTAACTCTGAAAATCTGCTGAAATTTCAAGAGAATTTGCCATTTCATGTGACAGAATGATTGCATAGATATCATGGGTTTTACATTTCTGAAGACATCTGCTGAAATTTCAAGAGAAGTTGCCATTTCAAGTGACAGAATGATTGCAAAGATATCATGGGTTTTACATCTTTGAAGACAATTTGTTGCTAGTCTATCTCATTTTTTGCAGGAAGCATGGACAAAACATCTATGCATTAATTTGGCCATTTCTGAAGTTGGAGTATGCAAACTTATTAGTCTCCCCCACCCCCCACATGCTAACTGCACAAAACCCTAACACCGAATTTAATCCCAAAATTCATGTTCAAGTTTGGTTGAAGAAGTTGACAATGAAACACATGCCTTACCCATGCAGGTGTTTGTTGGCTCTGCCCATAGGCAACAGACTAGGCATTGATGTAGGATTTCGGCATAAAATTTGGGCTCACACTTGACCCAATGTGTGAGTGACATATGTTGTAATATTAGTATGTGTGCATCTGATGGATGGGCATGTTAGATAGAAGTACATGCATCTTCGTGAGAAGTTTTGGAACAAAGGGAAGCTTGTAGTTTGAAGGTTTGAACTAAGCCATACAGGCCAGAGTCTTTAGGGAATGAACTCAGTGCTTGTTTAATGTAGGGTAAAGTGCATGGCTGAGGGCTTTACCAAGCACAAAGACATAAGCCAATTCCATTTTTTGATTTTTTCCCTGTGATAACGATCGGATATCATGAGGAAAATTTCAGCCTGTAGCATGGCCCTCCAACATCTTTATGGTTATCTGGATCTGGTAGGGTCCTTGTTATCAGTGTTGATACCAGGTGCATGCCTATACAGCAGACTGACATGGGTACTAATAACATTGCATGATGGGAGTCCAAAATCTGGATCTGAAAGCAGAGGGTGAGAAGTACTTATATTTACTGCATTGAAGTCCCACGATAATACATATAGTGAACTACAGGCAAGTTTAGACTAAAGCAAAAGGTTTAACATCAAGTTCCGAACAATTATAGCAATCTTTACATACTGCATAGTGCGAACTCCCTCACACAATGTACTAGTACAATGGAATTCATCACTAGCTAGCACCTTGTTAAACCTTCAAGCCAATATTGACGAGACTTTACCAACTGGCCTGGCCTGCTAAAGTGGGGGCATAACTAAAAAGCATTATGCTCTTGTAATTTAACCTGAGAAGCTGCAAAGACTTACGTATACAAAAGCCAAGAACCGTCGATCCTCCAAAAACCCCCCAAATGCTCAACAATTGCTGCTGGAATGTTCAAGTCAAGCAGTGACTCAGAACACTCATGGGACTACAGCAGCATGCTGCTAGAGGTGGTTGCTTGGGCCTCTTCGGAATGATCCCAAAGCATTGAAACGACCAGCTCGTAGCACATACTGATGATAAGCTGCTGCAAATGCAGCTCCCAGGAATGGACCAAGCCAGAAAATCCACTGCACATGAGGAAGAACAATATTCCACACCAAGACCACAAAACAAATCAGACATTTGTTTTAGAAACCACGTGAAACTAGAGCAGCCAATTACATCAACTAATACCATAATATTGGCTGCATGAAAATCTTACTCCTAAAACTCTTTCACCTGGGTTAATACCCCAGTTATGAATTCCAGGGATATCTATTACGTTTTGGGTATCGATCATCATCGAGTAGATTTGACATGAAGAAATATATAGAAACCATGCATAGTGCAGGTGGGATTGCTGATCTGAAAATGCAGAGCAAGGGATTTCCAGATGATCAGCAATTATTAGCTGGAGAGAATGAGAATTGGGCACTCACATGATGGTGCCAGTTGTGGTTGTAAATGACTTGAGCTCCGAAGCTGCGAGCCGGATTGATTCCTGTCCCAGTGATGGGGATGGTGGCCAGATGAACCATGAAGACTGCAAACCCAATAGGTAATGGCGCTAGGACCTGCAGCAGACGGCAGGCCAGACGCAGCAAACAGATGATCAACTCACTATCCGATGAGCTTGAAAACAAACACATGACAACCTTACTACATCGTTCCATTAGGCTGCTGTGATCACAATAGCTTTCCATTATGTTTCTCCAACGAGCAGTGCTCGCAGTCATCTCACAGTTCTAAAGGTCAAACATTTGACCAATCGCAAGGGCTCTCAATCAAACTGTGACTCACCATACAATGGTATCTGTCCTTCTCTTCATGAGAAGGTGTGTTCCCAGAGTTCCTAACATGATTGATTACATATTTTCAACGCACTTACAACTCTCCAATGGAAAGCGATTTACCCTGCAGGAAGAAACAAGGCCCCTATGACAGTGGCTTCCCATTAGGCTGTTGTGTGTAACTGTGATCACAGCAGTACTGTGCTGTGATCAATCATCAGAGCAGCTTGATGGAAAGAGACCCTTATTGGATTGTTGGTATCAAGCGAGCACACAAGGGTTCTTTTGAGTCTTGGACAGTTTCTAGAAATATTTTGATTACCGGAACATGGGAGTCACGGGCATTGCGCTTGGGGTCTGTGGCCGAGAACACAGTGTACACCAGCACGAAGGTTCCAATGATCTCGGCGGCGAGTCCGGTGCCAAGGCTGTATCCGGGATGAACGAAATTGGCGCCACCGCCGTAGTTCTCATAGAACGACCGCTGAAAGCCCTTCACAAGCCCCGCACCGCAGATTGCTCCCAAGCACTGTGCTATTATGTAGGCGAGTGCTCGTGGTAGCGATACCTTCCGTGCAAGGAACATACCGAACGTGACTGCTGGATTTATGTGCCCGCCTGCAGTCAAGAATATTCCCCAACACCCACCCAACCCAACTCTCGCACCAGCTTCAGCAAGTCTAGTAACCAGCTGCAAGTGATTCCCTGAACAGAATATTTTCTAGACAGGACCTTTTCTAGAACAATCGGCTAGCTGAATATTCAGTTGTTGTTGCTGTTTCATGTACCTGAGATTCCAGCAGTGCAGTAGACGAGCACGAAGATCATGCCTCCGAATGACCAAGCGATGCCCAGTATCCCCACTCCAGCACAATTAGCTGCGTTGCGGCTTGCCCCGATCACAGTCGCGAGGCTGATGTAAAGAAACAAAAGCGTGGCGACGAACTCGGCAACCACGGCTCGGTAGAACGACCACTTCCCAAACTCCGCCACATCCACAAGCGGAGACGGAGTTGGGTCCGTGTAGTCCCTTGCTGCTGGAACGTCATCACTGCCGACCTCCTTCACCATTATTTCAGCAGCACTCCTTCACTCAAATGATCAATGGGGCCTTAATTCTCAATGAGAGCTTCTTTCCCAGCTTGCAGCAAAGCTGGAAAAGGCAAGTACGATCTAAGAATATTTAGCTACAGTCCGAGCTCTACGCGAGCACTCTCCAGCAATATCGCCAGGAGTACTAGAGATATCTAAACTGCTACATAAGTTTCCTGATCACTGCAGGGAAGAAAAGGAGCTGGGACTGAGCTGCTAGCTAGAGAGAGAGCAAGATATCATCACTAGAGCTTGCTCTAGTCTTGAATATCTAAACTCATGCTACAGGTTCCCCGATCACTGCAGAGAAGAACAAAAAAGAGGTGGGACTCAAACTAGCTAGAGATCAGAGAGAGAAAGATCAGAGCTCGCTGCTCTAGTCTTATACAGTTATGTAAAAAGGAATCATATGTGAATTATGTCGTGCTGGTTTTTACCAACAATCCAAGACCATAAACTTTGAAGCAACAGCTCATGCTGCTGCATGCGAGAAAGGTAGCCCTGGGATGCAAAGCTAGTTGTAGCTAGGAGCTGATCAGCCAGCTGCAGGAGCTACTACTACGACTCCTACTAGCTACAATAGGATGGCTGCAAGACAGTGTACTTAGCTGCAGGCAGGTGTACACATGCTGCAGAGCTAGTACAGAAGAGTAGGAGGAGGCGGTCTACCGCAGAGTACCCGCCAGTTATCAGACCGGGTATATCCTTGCTTTCTTTGATGTTTCTGAAATAAGTGAAACCCATGAGTTCTCTGATTCTGATTTTCGTTTTTTTTTTCTTTTCAAAAGATGGGAACCGGCGGTTCTTTGATTCTGAAATTTTAATGAACTGCAATGGAACCGTCAGTTATTTAAAAATCAAATAACTGCACAAACACTGGGTATAGAGGCTGGTGTTTGCGGTACACAACCTCAGACCATGCAAGTACGAGAGACAGCAGCTTACATGCTGAAAGCAAAGCACGAGCACAGCCGGGTCCTAGGTTACATAATTGTTATATTTTTGTCAATTTTGTAAGGTCTTAGGTTACATAATTGTTTATATTTTGTCAATTTTGTAAGGTCCTAGGTTACATAATTGTTATATTTTGTCAATTTTTTAATGTAGCCAAAGTGGTGATCATACGTAAGAAGATTTAGCCAATTCAATTCGGCTGGTTACAAGCTAATATTTGAAGGTAAAAACACTTTAAACGTTCTTCTATATTTTTTTGGTTATCTACTTCAACCATGTACAGAAATCATCAAGTGATTTTCTTTTTCAAAAATGATCATATTATGGCTATTGAAAATCTCTAAAATAACTTGATTTTAGCACTTTTAATTTTTTGACTTCTTTTTTTTGGCACCATATAGTGAGCTACAAAAAGGCTAGTCCTTATAGGCACGGAGACAAGTCGATGCCAATTAGGCCCTAGAGTGAGACTTTGAGTGATTCTGGGCAGAAAAAAAAAATGCCCTAGCCAATTAGGCCCCTAGAGTGGGACTTTTAGTGAGTCCGGGCAGAAGAAAAAAATCTGCCCTAGCCAATTAGGCCCCTAGAGTGGGATATTTTTTTCATACTACAAAATAATAGTTTAGAGTGCTGTAGCTCCCTTTATTTTTTTTCCTTTGGTTTCCCCCCTTGCAAACAAGCTCCTCTTGTTGTCGGGCCAAGTCTGGGGGCTTTAGTGGAATAAGGGCCCACACAAGGTGGGGCTGTACATGGGCCCAATTTTGTATCAAACCCATGGCCAAGGGCTTTGTTTGTTTGTTTTTCTTTTGTTTCACGTGATATGTGTGGTGTGTATCATCCAAAAAAATTAATTAATTAAATGCGGGGTGTTTTGGAAAAAAAAACTAAGGTAAAATGGAATGCTTGTTCAAAGACACCTTGGGTGAACCAACACCGACCTCGGTACCATTGTAAGAGTCCCAAAAGCCACTTAAATTATTTCTAAACAAGGACAAATATCCCATTATTCAACTCAAATCGGATTCTCTCGCGTCAACTCTTAACATTTTTTGGGCTTTATACGGCCAATAAGAGGCCTCGCTCTAAAGGATGAAGGTACCAACATGGGGTGCCGATTCACCCTCCTCCCCATTCGACAAGAGCATTTCGGAACCGCAAAAGTTGGAGGGACTAATATTATGCTAGATTAAGGGGCCCTCCAATTTTACACTACAAATGATTTTGAACATGTCTTTTATCTTTATGAACCCAAAGCCATTCAGGGACCACAAAAACTTCAATAAAGTCCAAAGGCTCCAAAGGCTCCAGCGCTTTGAGGCTATACAAAAAGAAAGATAAGGGTTTTTTCTTCACTTCACAACACTGAGTTTGGTCATAAAGGGAGTGAGATTAAAAAAAAAAGGACCCGCAACTTGTTTCCATCTCCCGTCTTCACCCCCTCTTCGATTCTTCCTGAGCTCCTTCACTGCTGCTACAATGCTATAATAATTCTCGAACCTTGTGCATTAAATGCTGAGTTTCAACATTTCATTCTCAGATGTAATGAAAATTTCGTTACTTTTGGAGAATACCACTAATTTGCGGTTGAAAAGGCGGGAGGGGGGAGGTCCAAAGATAGGGTGAAGATAGGGTGACTTCATTGTTCCATACCTTAAGCTAGAATTCTTTTTTATTGTTAAAATGCATATCATGTTTCATTGTGGATCTAATTATGTGGGTTTTGTTAGAGAATAGAAATAAACATTTGTCTCACACGTTTTGGATTGAACCTAAACAAGGAACATAGGAATGAATCCATATTACATTAATCCACAAAAATGAAGTATGAATTCTCATTAAAAAAAAAGTCATGATCAAATGATGTTGCTTATATGACATGCTACTATCTCTAGAAGAGCTAAGCTTCAAAACAAATCTTTGGGCTTCAATATTTTTAACAAAAAGAATAACCATTTGTAACTATCCTTTTAGAATCATTTTCTTCCTTCCTTATTCATGTTCAAATATTCAAGTAGTGATGTCTTTTTTTATTTGCATCTTCAAAAAAACTCAATTTTTTTCATGTTTGTGAATATATCTTAATGATTCTTAAGTAAATGAAGACCCCTCCCAAAAGATTTTTTAAAAATTTGTAACTTTCTTTCTTGGTTTGCATTTATTATTTAAGTTTTGAAAGACAACGACGAAAGATTCTAGACATAAAATCTTGGAAAGAATAGATGCTCAAAGTTAAATAATTATGGGTACAAACAAAATTGTTTTACTTTAAAAGACTAACATCTTTTGACCCAAACTCTATCTCCTTTCATAAAATCTTGCTAGTTGACAAAGAGGCATAACCTTTGAGTTGCACATGTTATGTCTTTGTACTTGGGTCTTGTGTTATATTGATATCACTCTAGCACTCTCATTCAATATTGAACCTAAGTTGACTAAATTTGAGCTCCCACTCTTTTTGAGCCCAATAAATTTTTTATGTAATATGTTTAAATTTTTTTTAATGAAAAAATAAATAATCATAATTTTCTTTGCATAATACCTCAACTCCACCACAAATATCTAGAAGTTGACTTTCTAAACTCCAAGTCTCCAACACAATCAGCATAAAAAAACCCAACTAATTCCAAATTATTACCAAGTCCACCATAAGAATTTTGATGTTTAAATGTCCTTTTCAAATATTTAAATATGCTTTTAACATTTGTCCAATCATTATGTCGCAAGTTGGAAACACAATTTGAAACTTGTCAACTTGTCCCATAACAAATGATAGGTCTAATCTTGTGCAAGCCATTGCATGCATCAAACAACCAATTTTGTTTTTAAAAATATTTTCTCGTGTCTTCTTCCTTTGGTGTTAATGGGGTTTTATCCAATTTTCTTTTTTTTACTATTAATATTAATAAAGGTAGCAATTGATTTGCAATTTTCCATATTAAATTATTTCTAAATGTATTCAATACATCTTTTTTGACATATATGAACTTTTCATGACACCTTATTTATGATTTTTGGATCCCCAAAATGTATGCTAATACATTCATGTCTATCATATTATATTCAATTTTGAGTTTCAAATCCTATGTGGCTAATAATACACCTATAAGATAATTGGTGATTAAGATAGCATCATTTACATATAAAGTTAAAATAACTTTTTTTTCTTGTAGAATTTTTATGTAGATATTGTAATAACCCATTATTCTTGAACCCACATGATTTTAAATAATCATTGATTATGTTATATCACTCATGAGAACTTTGTTTAAAACCATAAATTGTTTTTTTTATTTGAAAACTAACTCTTCCTTGTTTGGGGTTATGTATCCTCCTAGTTGTCACACACACACATAGACACATATATATCTTCTTTTAATCTCCTATTAACAAATGCACTTTTAACATCCATTTGATGAATGGTTAATCTTTAGCAACAACCCAAGCTAACAATGTTCCAATGGATATAATCTTTTTAGTTAAAAAAAATGTATCAATATAATCTATCCCTCTATTTGAAAATACTCCTTTGTGAAGGTCTTGGTTTAAATTTATCAATTTGGTCACTTGAATTAAACTTATTTTGTACCCATTTGCAACCCCTTTTGTTTTTATTTGCAAGCAACTTAATGACCAAGTATTATTTTGTAATAAGAATTGGCATTTTTCATCCATTGCTTGTTTCCATTTAGTGGTATCCTCACTTGCCAAAGTTTTTTTGAAAATCATGGGTTCACATGAATGTGAAGGCCCATGTCCAACAAAATATAAATAATTAATTAACCTTTGTGAAGGCTGCCTTTCTTTAGTTATATGCCAAACTAAAGGCACACCCTAGTCTATCATCCACTCTTGGTCTTCACACTCAACCCCAAAATTGTAAAGTTATAATTAGGTTCTTCATCAACCCATATTTCAACAATAGTTTTAGAGCACTCTCTTGACCTACATTTTGTATTTGAACATTTGAAACCTTGAGTTTTTCTTCATTTGTAAAAATATCGACTATGAGGAACTAATGCCTTTCATTATTAAAATTGTGTTGTCTTTTGAAAATATGGAAAATTATCTCCCTCTATTTCATTTATACCCTCATTGTAGACTACATATCTATTTATGAACATTGACTTTAGTTTGTACATTATTTAATTTGTATTCTTTTTTGTACTTCCATCGTAACCAAGGAAGATGCTTTTTATGCTTTTGTTGTTTAATTTCTTTCTTTGTTCTTCTTGGACTTGGCGATGAACTTCATTTTCAAAAATTCTTTGAGACTTCAATCTCCTTTCTTTTTAGCAAAATAGTTCAAACTTTAAGTTGTTTGGTAATGAACAAAGTTGTTCGTTTTCTTGTTCCAAGAATCTTCCTTGAAGATTTTCTTCGATCTTCCTCTTGGAAAAGTAATCCAATAATCGATAATAAGGTGAATATAACATTTGAAAAGCTAAAGGAGGTTTTTTTAATTTCAACTTTCCAAACGCATCCTAGTACCAAAACCTGGTAAAGTAAAAAAGTGGCCCTTAACCATGGTTTATTTTATCCACTTAACAACATCACTAATCATTCATATGATCTAAACATTGTGCCCAATAATGTCATCACATTCTCCTAATCTAACAATGCTACCCCAACAAGAGTTAATTGTTCAACCATTGGTTGAGATTCTTTAAATATTTACCAACTAAATGATTCATAATTTTCAAATTTGTGAATAGAAGCCCTAACCTTTGCCATTTGTTTTTTCCCAATCAACTCGAAGTGTAGGTGTGACTAGCTTAGATTGAGAACCAATTGACAATTTTGCACATATCTTTTTGTCAAGTAGGTACATTTGCATCTTCATTTTCCACACATAGAAATTACTTCCATCGAATTTGTCAACAAAACAAAAATTTG
>Ga0209208_10012272_pt1 | contig 10867 bp, 2 predicted proteins | sample S1TSphfallax_3_FD_187694 | JGI IMG/M metagenome (GOLD analysis project Ga0209208, IMG submission 187694) | Host-associated microbial communities from peat moss isolated from Minnesota, USA - S1T2_Fd - Sphagnum fallax MG (SPAdes) (version 2) | ecosystem: Host-associated > Plants > Peat moss >... | reverse complement strand
TTTATTTTTAAAGTTCGAGGAGAGGTCCCAACCAGGTGAGGGGGATAGGCTTGGGGAACGACGGGGACAACAATGGGGAACGGCAAGATGGCATGAAGACGCGAGGGTATGGCAGGAACAAAAAAAACAATCGTTTTTTCTAACTTCATGTCGGGCAGCATCGAAAAATCGTCGGGGGGGAATTTAGGAAATTTTTCAGAATTGGGCAACATTGAGAAGCGAGGAAATAAAAAGAGAGAGGAAATATTTTCATAGGAACATGGGAACATATAAAATTGGGGAAGCTCCCCCAGGCGTAACAGCCTAGGGTTCTTCTGCTGGGGGAGATCCCTCAAAATGCACATAGAAATGAAAAGGGAGTTGCTTAAGTAGGATTTACACAACCCCAAAACATACAAGCTAGAAAGCAAAACCATAGGTGGATAAAGATAACAGCCAACATAGCATGATCCATTTACAATTCATCCATTTTGTCACTCTTTGCTGGATTGACATCAAACACATTTGCAATGTGAGAATCCAAGCGAAAGAATCACATGCACAATTGCAACAATCAAGAACTGCTAGATAGGGAAATAATCCTTATTTGACATAACAAAATCACACAAGAAGAAATCTATGGCAATAAAGTATAGGAAAGGGCGTCAGGTTTGCTATTGTGTACCTATGGGAAAAAAAAAAAAAAGTATAGGAGAAGAGCCTGAGCACAGGCCCTTTCTAGATTTGAGATCTATGCCCGAGGGAACAGGTCGAAAATCATGGAAGGGCCTGCACTCATGTCCTTTTCCTACGTAAGACAGAGCTGGGATTTTTTCACTTTTTAGAAATATTGACAGGTTGGCTGGTACCTTCCACTAGTCAGAATATCTTAGTGTAGCCTGGCTGGTACCTTCCACCACAAAAGATCCCTCTTGCTGAAAACAGGTTTCTTCAGGCAGGTAAGGGAGCTGAAAATCCAAAGGAAAAATCCAGGCAGTGCTTTTCGATTTTATATTGTTCCAATATAGTTCTATCAGAGTACCTAATCAGATTTGGTCAAAATTATATCATTTTTTAATTGTCAATATTTGAAATTTCCATTGCCCAAAGTGTTCAAAATTTCAAGTTGCCCACCAATGAAAGTGATAAGAACCTAAGTCACCAACATATTCTCATATATTCTTCTATTGAAAGAGTAAGATTTTGTAATTCTCTACTTGGCCAATAATATGGTCTTGAACTTTGGTGGATATCATTGTGTGGATGTCAAAATCTAACACAAGTTTGCTTTGGAATTCTTCACACATTATTGCAATCCACTGCTTTCTAAAGTTCATATAGACAAACTAAAGGATGACAAAAAATAATTTAAAAAAAAAAAAAAGATGAATGTTGTGTATCAAAATGAATAAGAAATATTATTAAATACCTTTATTATGCAAGCTGAAATTCTTGAAAAATATTACATTTTATGCCAAAATTCATTTTAATAAGTAATTCAACACTTGACTACAAGTATGATCATGCATTACCTTTTTGGATTGTTAGTTTTTAAGCCATCCAAACACAAATACACAATAAGTCATGGTAACCTTCAAGTGAAAACGACATATGCCAATAATTCATGAATGTTCTTGTCATGCCTTAAACATAAAGATTGCCATATGATGTTACTATAACAATAATCCACAATCTTACAAAAGACCAATTAATTCACCCCCAAGACTTCAAGTCCAAAATACAATCACTTATAAAAGCAAATGGGATTAAAATTGTTCACTTGAGCAATGTTTTTCTTTTTCAAATTCTTTGATTTCACAAAAATGACAATTTTTGGCTTCAAAACACATTTCACATTGAGAAAAAAAAAAAATCTTAATTCCTTAAAAACATCATTGCATCCCCAAGCCAATAAATGTTTTACTTTCATTTTCACCACAATTTGAAATTGAAAAAATAAACATGTGACCATACACAAAACACTTAAAACAACATGTCAGTAATAAAAAATTATATTGATTTTCAGTTTTGTAATGAAGGCACGTTCCTTAACTTTCACAAAGAAAGGAGATGTGGAAGCTCCAAGATGAAATTAAGACAAACTTACGAAGTTGAACCCAAAGTGAAATGAATTTACACAAACCAAGAAAAAAAACGATTAATATGAAATGAAAATGATGTATGAATGAATTCACAAGACACATATTCGCATGACTTGTCACGAAAGAATCATCATACTTCCCTATAATATACAAGTTGTAAATGGCATCAAAAATCACATCAAAATGGCATAAATTCTCCCAAATCAGAGTCCCATAAATTCTCAAAACTACCAAGTTATGGATCCCATTATTTTGTAGGCACATGATTCTCACACATGCACTTTGATTCCAAAGCTTTCATGGGAAAAGATGTAACCTTTGAAAAGGGATTTTTAACATTGTATCATGTGTTCCAATCAAAGGTGTTTTGATCACTTTGTCAAATATTTTAATGGTTAGGAATCAATTTACTAGTTTGATTCCCAACCATTCAATTGGACATACCTAACTTGTTTCAAATTTTCAAATAGGGAATCCAACCCCACTTTGGATATCTACTTTTCAAAACTTTTCCAATCGTTTTGAAAAGGTTCAAAGTTGTATGAGACCATCAAGGACTTTGATTCCCAAAGTGGGAATCCATCAACCTTGTTCCAAAGTTTTGCATCACCATGGGACCCCAACTTTGAAAATGAATTTCCACTTGAAAATGTTGATATTCATTCTCTTGCACTATCCCACATTTTTAGAAATGTGCTTGAATATCAAAACACTAGATCACAAGCCCAAACATGAGGTCACAACATTGATTATGGGCTATATTGAACTAGGTCCCCAAATAGGTATATATAGAAATAAGTTGAAATTAGTTCTAATATGTTCAACACCAATTTAGAGTACAATATTATGTTTTATCTTTTTTTATTCCATGTTTCCAATCAATCCATGTTTTGAACAAATTGTATTTGAATATTTTTTATGCATATTTTGCGGCCTTTTTATATTAAATTATATTGCATGTTTTTATTCTTATTTTCCTTAATTCAAAATTATGCACATTAAGAGTTTTTTAATCATGGTGGTTTTCATGTTTATATTAATGTCACTTGTGTTGCATGAATTTGTATTTTTTTTGAATTATGCATATTAAGGTTACAATATTTAACCTAAAGGAAGATTTATGACAATTACCATGGAGAAGTTCAAATTATGACATGGTTTTCAAATTGTGCAAAGTGCAATTTAGATGGTATGCATGTTTACATCTTGAAACCTCCCAATGTTTATGCAAAAAACTATTATTATGTTCACAACATTGGTGGGTGTAGATATTGACTCAATTAGTTTTAAACCTCAAAGAAAAATTCATTAATGTTTTTGTGGGTTTTTAAGTACATTGCCAATGACTCTATGGTTTCCCAAATGTCTTCCTAGTGTAGGAAACACATAATTCAATGAGTTGTTTATATTCAAAGAGGGTTGCAAAATTGGTTTCCTCTATAAATTTTGGTGACAAGGTATCTTTTGATTTTCCATAATGACCTAGTTCAAGAAAATGGGAAAGAAGTCAATACTTGTGTTATTATTCACCAAGAAACATAATATGTGGATGAGTATTTTGTTGAAAATAAAATTGTTATACTCAAAAAAACCTTTTACAAATTATAAACCAAGTTTGACTTGCAATTTTCTTCTCTACTTGATGTTTTCACTTCTTTTTGTTTTTTACATGGTTTAAAATTGACTCAAATATTTGAAAATTGATGTGAAAATTTGACCTAGACATGTGCAATTGGATCCACATCAATAGACAATGGAACCAAGATGAATGTTGTTGGTGACAAACATGCAAATTTCCACATAATTGAAGGGCAAGAAAGTTCTAGAGAAACTATGCCCAAGAAGTTGAATAACTATCTTCAATGATAAAAAAATTAATCAATATGTATAATAGTTATGTCTTTAAACCATCCTCTTGCATTCAAATCTAATTTCACAATTAATTGATTCTTAGTTTTTTACCCAATATTTCTTATCAATTAAATTCTTAAACATCTAAACAATCAATTTCTCTTGAGGGAGTTTTCATGGGAGGTTGTCATTGTTGGCATTTGAGTTTCTTTTATCTTTTGTAATCATCATTTTCATTGATCACTAACAACTTTTTTGTCAATACCTTTGTTTTTGTTTTTGAAGAGGTTGAATTGTTATCCAACAAGTATTTTTGAATTTACACACTTTTCCTCCAAAACCACACTAATCTTGTGGAGTTTTATCAATAAATATTACTAACATATGACCTCCCTTCACTAGAATGAATCATGTTCTTTGCAACAATCATTAAAAATCTTCAATGACTTTATAAATGACTATAATCGTAAAATACAACTTCAAATCTTATATGTAAAGAGAGATAGTCATATATTAATTGATTGTGTCATGAATAGATGATAACATTATAGATGAAAACACAAAGTCTTTATTTCATTGATTGTATTTCATCTTTGACATCCATAAAGGAGGACAGAATGACATGGAATTATAATTATTATTTTATGACTACAAAATGACTAGCATGTAAGTGATGTGGATAATGATGACTTGGCATTTTAGTGCAATTGTAAAATCACTAGAAAATGAACTTGATTTGCCAATTGTTATATGACTACATAATGATTATCTTGTAATGACATAAATAATGAGGACTTTGCATTTTAATGCAACTATAAAATGATTTTGGAAATAAACAACCTAGCAATTATTCTATGGGGTTCAACCATGTTATAAGGAGTTCCACATGTGCCAACCCCTTAGACCATTGCTTTTCGTTGTTTTTTTACAAATATTTTTTTAATTAATAAATTTTTTTAAATATTATTTTGTTACAATTTATATTTCTTAAAATCCCATTAAAAAAATATTTTCAAATTGTGCTTTTACTGTCAAAAATGTTCTTAAACAGTGGTTACAATTTTTTTTTAATGTAAATTATGTATTTTTAACTCATTGGAGTGATTCCAATTTTTATGATATTTACATTATGTATTCACAATGACATTTTCATATTTAAGAAAATTTTATTTATAATTTTTTTGTTTTTACAATCCAATATTCAATAAATTAAACAATGGTGCATGTTAATATGATTGCACCTTATGATTACACAATGATTATTGTGTTGTTCCTAAGTAGACCCTAGGTAGCCTACATATTTCATAAATAGCCTAAATAACTTTAAATAATCCCTAGGTAGCCTACATAGCCCCTAGGTAGGCTTATTTAAACCTAAGTAGGCATAAAGCCACCTAATAACCCCTAGGTAAGGCTTAGGCTATCCTATCTTACCTAGATTTATAATTTTGTCTAGGGTAGGTTAACTAAGGCAGGTTGAATAGGATATTTAGGTAGGATAGAAAAAATGCAGTGATATTATTTCATAACAAAAAAAGATTGGTGCAATGGTAAAAAATTTGACCTTTCAAAGTGGAAATGAAGGGTTCAAGTCCTTTTAACCTAGGAACCATCCTAGGCTACTTATTTAGGTAGGTTTTAATCATTTATTGCATGACATGTGTATTGTAATGATAGTATTGTAGTAATCTTTGTATGACACTTGTATTTTGATAGTCATAATTTAATCATTTATTTCACAACATGTGTATTGTAGTTGACCAAAGTGATTGCCATGTGGACCTTCACCTAGGTATCTTTTGCCATGTGTGATCCAAATTGACTTTTGTGTTTCATGACACATGAATCCTATGTGGCAGATCAAATGACTCCACCATTGTCCTTTATGACTATTGGATGGTTTTTGCCATTTCATGTCCAACTTTGATTTCGTGTCCTTTACATTTCATCCAATATGGCTATGGAGCCTTTAGTCATATGTGTTTTTTATGATAGAAAAAACAATCATAAAATCAATCACACATTTTCAATTTTTCTTTTAGTGCTTTTATAATGCTTCAACCATGTTTTTGTGTATATGGGTTTAAATGTGTTTATTGTTTGTGTTAATTACAAAACATGATCTTTCACCCTTTGTAGTAAAGTTATTTTATTCATTACATTTGGCATTGTGGGCATGTGAACTAAGTTTTAATTAGAATCATCATTGGTGTCTCGCTTATAGCTACAATCTTTGCATCAATGAAAGTTACTAAATTTGGAACTGGTGGTGTGAGAAAAATCAACCACCTTGTGTTTAGACTAAAACAAATTGTCATTAGAATTTGGTGTCCATATAATTATGGTCCATGGGCATTTAAGTCAATTACATCTTTTGAGTTAATTAAACTAATGCATATATAGACATATTTTGAATTGTTCATGAGGTCACAAATGTGAGATGGATGGAAAATAGACCATTTCCCATGAATTTCAAAATGAAATCATGGATTAAGTAGATGAAATACAACTTCATTTTCAAGGCTCATCAACTAATATTGTCTTTAATTTACCAAATGTTGATCCCCATTTTGGTTTTACATGAAAGTCCATTTGTAATGTGCAACTCCAAAAACTTGTAATGGTGATATTCGTAGGAAGTATTTTCCACTTTGTTACTGGTTCATATTGATCCCACAATTCAAGTTTGTCCGTTGCTACAATAAAATACTCATCCTTCTTTGCCTTGATGAAAGTCATTAACTCTCCATGCTCCCAATTCAATTATTTTCACATTCTTTAATACAATTCAAGGCAAGTTGAATCAAACCTCTAGTTGATTGTTTTTTTCTTTTGTTTTTTCTCTTCAATAAACAACCTTCATCAAAGTTATTTTGTACATTTGTATTGAATCAAATATTAACTATTGACTTTTATCTTTTTTGCAATTTTGAAAACATGGAATGAAAAAACATGTGTAGACTAAATTCATGAATAATTTTACACACTAAACAAGGAGAGTTCAAGTGGATAATTTCTTTTCATCAAGATGTTCAGTGTAATTGTTGAAGTTAAAAATCATTGTCCTAAACAAATCCATGGTGTAATAAAGTAAAACATTTTTTTATCATATTTTGACTTGTTTATATTTACACTTGATAGATCAGAAGGTAGGAGAATATGGCAATGGTAGTGTAAGAGGAATGGGATAAATGTTAACAAAATGCATTACATCAGTTTATAAGGCCAATTTTGAACCTTTTACATAACATTCAATGTTATTTTGCAAAACAATAATTTGTGATTAATTTTGTTATTAAAGACCTTTCTTACTTATATGTTACTAACATGCATTAATAAACTTCCACCTTGGATTCTGTGTCACTTAACATTTTTAATATGAATGACATTTTATTCATTTGGTTCATAACACCATTCTAATGAACTAAAAAAAAAATTCAATTTTGCAATTTGGTGCTTACAATTATATTTTAATCCCAAGCAACATATATAAATAAAATCCCCTTAATTGTGAAAATCAAGTTGCTTGCAACCATAGTCACAAATGACATGGATAATGAATGAAAAGAAAAAGTCAACAAAATATGGTTTCATCTTTTAATTGATTATATGTGTATTATCATTTACAACTACCATGTGACTTTTTTGGTCAATAATAAGAGAAATGATATGTTTCCATGTGTTGACATTTTTTGTTATTTTATTTTTTAATATAATCTTGGAAAAAATCTAAAATGCCCAATTTTTGTGCTCATGATTGTGACATGTGGCAAATCCACAAATGTTTCAAATTTTATTTTTAATTAAATCTACATATATTTAAATACATACTTTGTTTGATAGTATGTAGGTAGGTAATTAGGATAGGTAGATTGGTAGTATGTACCTACATACCTAGGCCAATAAGGTAAGTAGGTTGGTTAAATAAATGATTGGTTTTGCAAAAAAAAATAAAAATGGTTTAGTCTTTAATGGCAAGCCGCTTTGATTGGCTGATCCCAAATGGCATTTGTTTCTAAATTTTATTGTGTTTATTTTAATTATTCAAGTGCATCTTCTTATATAGTTTATGTTAAGGGTAGAAATCTTCTAGCCTAACTTGCCTAGTGGGCATCTTAATAATTAGTTAATTACTAATGGTAGATAATATTTATCATCTTCTAGTTTACTAGGGGATGAAGCTATTGTAATTAGTGGATGAGGAATTGGGTTTTGGTTCGCCCAATCAACTAGGAGATTTTTGGGGAAGGATTAGGATAAGGGCTTACTTTCAAAGGGAAGAGGAAGACCATATGTCGATTAATTAAAAAGAGAACTTGGGGGGAGGAAGGGCATCATTCTTGAGGTAGCATGGTAGAGAAGTGAGAGGAAATAAGTAGGTGTTGAAAAAGTTTGGTAAGAGAGAACCATGTTGTACTTTAACATACAATGAATATATCAAGTGTTAAAGTTATGGAGTTGATGTGTGTACTCCCATTGTTTTTATTTTTCTACCTTGACTTCTTGGATGTGCAAGTGTAAATTCAACTTCACATAAAATATTGTAGCTCTTTCTATTTTTCGTATTACCTTCTTTTTAATTTCACTTGGAATAACATTATGGAGTTTTTAGAGTATGATGATAGCTATAGCAAAAGGTTGTCAAAGCTACAACAAAATGTGGCTACTAGAAGGCAATGCACATAATGACGAATGCAACATGAAGGAGCTACAATTTTGGAGTTAAGAAACATCTTTCTTAAGACTGGAATGGAAGGTATTACCCTTTGGTCACTCAATCAATTTGGGGGTTGATTTTTCTTGTTTGATTTTTTGTGCTTCATTCTTTTGTTTGTTTTATCCAACTACCTTCCTTAATATCTAGGTTTGTAATCATACGATTTACAAAATTGAAAGGTTAATTTACAATTAAGTTGTGATTATAAAATATATCCCATATTTTTTGTGTCCCCTTTTAATTTCATAGAATATATAATTATGTGTGCATTAAAAATATTTTAACTTAGTTAAACCTTGACAAAACATTGGTTAAATAAAAATTTGATTAAACTTTGACAAAACAAAAATTTGGCTCAACTTTGGCTAAATTAAAACTTGGTTAAATTCTTGCTAAATTTTGTTAAATTAAAAATTCATTAAACCTTGGTTAAACTAAAAAGTAGTTAAATTTTGGGTAAACTAAAAAAATTGACTAACTTTAGAAAGTGGCTAAACTTTGGCTGCACTAAATGTTTTTGACTAACCTTGGTTAAATTAAAAAGTGGTTAAATTTTGCTAAGAAAACAAAATTGGCTAGTATGGCTAGTTGTAGACCTAAACCAAAACATGTACCACCTGGCTAAATAAGTAAATAACATAAATATACATAAATTACACATATATATATTTTTAATTCATGCATAAGATACACATAATATGCCAAAAATATAAACTAAATTTCATTATAATACACTTATAAAAACATACCCCCATTATATCCTTAATAAATTTTTGTGTATTCCTTGACACTAAGTCCACCCCATAGTGGTGTGACTAATTTTGGTCACTATTATAATTAACGGGACATATTTGCCTCTTCACAAATGAAAACCATATTATAAATTGTCCATATGAAAAGATTAAAAAATAAAGTTACAATTTAATTACAACATAGTCACAAAAATGATCAAACTTTTCAAATAGTTGCCAAAGTGACCAAACTAATTGCAAGTCACTAATACTTGCATATAGTTGCTAATAGAATGGTTGCATACAACAAGATTTCTTTTAAAGAATGATGAATTACCTCTAGATGTGAAATGTAATTAAGCTGATTTATAAATTTAAACAATCCATCAAAATGCAATCAACATATGGGCAAAAACCTTATATCAATCATGTTTACATAATCATGAACTTCCAATGTATAACTACTTCTAAACCAAGGGAAATATTGCATAATGTGAAGGGAAACAAAAAGTCGACAAATCTAAATGAAGGCATGAATCTTACAAGGTGTAATCTACAAAGTTTTAAATTATGATATATCAATGACACATGATGCTTCCTCCTAAGTAGTTTTATTAATTCCATAATTTATTGTGTATTGTGCACAACAAAACATCAACGTGCAAAATGCTCAAATTAGTCTACAAACTAAATATTACTACTCAACCTTGATGAAATGATCACCAATGCCAACCTCTTCAACAAACACTCCTACCGTATTCATCAATGCAAATGTCTAGCAAGACATTGGCTAGATATTATTACTGCCAAATACTAGCCACTCATAGATCACTCCCAACTCATTGCAAAGTGTCATCATCATTAATGAAAACCTAACCCTAGTTTTCCCTTTCTATTTGAAGGAACCTTGCATACCATAAATCTTGCTCCTAGGGTTTTAAGCATCTTCCAAATTTGTAAGGCTCTAATAGACTAATGTGGGTCATTGTGAACAATACGATATTAGCTAGGCAAAAACCATGTCTAATGAATTATTAATTAATTTTGAAATTTTCATTTCAAAAAATAAAATACTCTTGAAAATTCAATAACTTCTAAAAATCTTTGAAAAGGAATAATTCTTGAAAAGTTCAACATTTCTGAAAATATTATAATTAGTGGCCAAGGTACTATGGTAGATGAAATAAAACCCCTCATGTCATTACTTACTAGAGATGTGTGGTAACACCAAAAATTTGAAGCCAAGGGTTAATATCCTTTTTGGCATTCCCAAAAAGGCAATGAGAATATGTTTTAGAGCAATTTACTACGAGTTGTAAAGCTTGTGGCCATTATCCTTGGGTTAGGATAACTTAGCTTTGGGAATAAATATCTTCATTTTTTCTAGATTTAGTATCAAGTTAGTGTGGAATAAGGAGGTTAGTTTCACTCCTTTATTTCAAACCCCTTTGTGTTCACAAGAGCTTGTAATATTGTTGTCACCAATA
>Ga0209208_10012271_pt1 | contig 10868 bp, 17 predicted proteins | sample S1TSphfallax_3_FD_187694 | JGI IMG/M metagenome (GOLD analysis project Ga0209208, IMG submission 187694) | Host-associated microbial communities from peat moss isolated from Minnesota, USA - S1T2_Fd - Sphagnum fallax MG (SPAdes) (version 2) | ecosystem: Host-associated > Plants > Peat moss >... | reverse complement strand
CCCCCCCCCCCCCCCCCCCCCCCCCCCCCAAACTCTCCAAAAGGAAATTCAAACCTTTTTCACGTGGCGTCTCCTCATTGGTCGTAAGCTTTAAAATAATTAATTATGGCGCTCCCGTTGTCTCGGAGAGTCGTTGGGGAAAGAGAGCCTTTTTTGTAAGTACGATTCTGCAGCTCCTCGTCGTCGTTGTCGTCGTGATTGTCGTTCTCGCGCGGACGCACGGACGCGCAAATTCTTGTGTTTTCCTTTTCTTTGATGCGCTTCATCGCTCTCGCTGTTCTCGCTGTTTTCGTCGTCCTTTTGCTCTGAGATTCTCAACTTCGCTAGAATTCTCAGACTTGCTTTTGGTTCGTCATAGCAGCAGCAGTACGAAGAATCGCTTACCTTTCTCTCTCTCTCTCTCTCTCTCTCTTTGGTGCATCTGCATTGTGCGTGAGGTAACCTTACCAGGTTTTGTTGTCATTGCAGCAGTCCGTATATCGCTATCTAGACCTGCTTTTTTTTCTGTCCTTCGTTCATGAATCCGAGGTGCATTGCGAGAAAGAAAGATCAAGAATTGGCTATATAAATATTTTCTTTTGATTCCTCTGGATTTCGGATTTGAAGAACGCTTCCAACAACAAGGTACTTTTGCTACTGGCTACTTCCTTTGTCTGAATCGCTGCTACGTCCTACTTCCTTGCTACTGCTTTCCTGGTCTTGATTTCTTTTCCCTTTGTTTTGGGTGGATGCTTCTTTCGAGACTTCTAATTATCACGAAGAAGTATTGTAGTAGTTTTATCACACACTGCGTGTGGCTTTCCGGGTGGATTTTGTTCCTTTTTTTTGCTTCTTTTTTGTTTGATTGTTTGTTTGTTTGCTTGCTGTGGCCGTCGTCGATTGCTTGACGAATTTTTCTCGGTTGTGAAATTTTGTAGAGTGAATGAGGGATAGGTCAGCATCATTATGATGCAGCAGCAGCAGCTCATGGTAGATACGACATGCGGCTCTCTACTCCGGGAGTTGCAGGTTTGTGTTCCTGTTCCCAAGATGATGTCGTTCTGCCTGCAGCCTGCTGTTTGTTTATTTCAAAGAATCAGATAGATCCTTGCAAATTTTGTGGTTTTGTATATAGAACAACAGCGCCTTTTAATTTTCTGTTTTCTCCAAAATTGTTACATGCATACATGCGTACCGAAACTCAAAATTCCTTGCAGCCGTGTGCAGAACATATTTCAGACTAATGCATAGGATGCCAACGACTGTTTTTTGTGGGGTTTTGTCGCAAATGCACAGCACATATGGGATGAGGTGGGAGAAAGCGATTCAGACAGGGACAAGATGCTGTTGCAGTTGGAGCAGGAGTGTCTTGAAGTCTACAGACGCAAGGTGGACCATGCCAGCCATGCTCGTGGACAGCTCCATAAGGATCTTGCAAATGCAGATGCTGAGTATTCAGCACTTCTCTCTGCTCTGGGTGAATCCCCAATTTCTCTTCGTGTGAGTTCTCACTCACGCCCAACATGTGTGTGTCCTCTTGCTTGCTGGTTAAAGTATTTCAAGGAAAGGGAACTTTAGAACAGAGTATGCCGCATGAACACTGATCATGTCCATCAAAAACCTGCAGACAGCCAGCTAGCTAGATATTATTCTGTGCTTGCAATGCAGTCATGTCTTCTGCACAATTTGACAGAGGTAGCAGGCGAATTGGAAATCACAGGATAAGCGCACAGGGACGCTGAAAGAACAGTTGGCTACAATAAAGCCTTACTTGGAAGCGTTGCAGCAAAAGAAAGAGGATCGGGCTAAACAATTTGTGGAAGTTAGAAGGCAGATTGCACACATTTGTGGGGAAATTGCAGCAACGCAAGCTACTACAGAGTTCTTCCTGAGTGGAGGAGATCAGGATCTGAATTTAAGAAGACTGGAGGAGTGTAACACTCAGCTTCAAACCCTTCAAAGGGAAAGGGTAAGTGAAAAATATCACATTCTTCTGGTTGAAGAAAACCTTGGATGGTTTTGTGATCAGACTGCAGACAGCCATCTTATGATGAATCTCATCTTTCATCATGTGTGTGGGGTGGGGGTTGATTTTGGATTCTTGGCAGAATGAACGTTTGCACAGAGTCTCGGAGTATGTGAATGTGGTGTATGAACTCTGTACAGTTCTGGGAATCGATTCCATTCAGATTCTTGCAGATGTTCATCCCAGTTTAGTTTCCTCTACACCAGGGCAGACCAAGAACATAAGCAATGGTACAATTGAGGGACTAGCCCAGACCATCCATTCTCTTCGAGAGGAAAAAAGGGTTCGGCTGCTAAAGGTAAGAGTGAATCCTGTGTTTTGCTGCTGCACAAAAGACTGAACTTTATGTTGTAGTTGCAAATAATACTGGGCCCACTGCCATGTTCTGTGCATGGTTTAAGTAATTGGTGGGTGGTTGAGAGGTAGTGGGTAGGTGTTTACTGATGTGCTCTTATGCCCTGACAGCTACAAGAACTTGGTGCGAAGCTTTTAGAATTGTGGAACTTGATGGATACACCAGTTGAAGAACAACAGTCGCTTCAGAACATCACTAGCCATATTGCAGCAACTCAAGATGAGATTACCATACCTGGAACCCTTTCATCGGACACCATTGCACAGGTAAATAAGACCTGAGTTTGCTATCTGACTTTTTCTTCATTGTGCAGGAGCAGCAATTCAGTTCACATGAATTTTGTTTCCTTACTCAGCAGTGTGTTGATCTCAACCTTGTCTACTAAAATAAAGCCATTTTTTGGTTATGCATTTTGTTCTTGATGAATTGCAGGCTCAAATGGAAGTTGATAGACTTGACACTCTGAAAGGCAGCAGAATGAAGGAACTTGTTGTGAAAAGGAGATTGGAACTGGAGGACATATGCAGATGTGCACACATTGAGCCTGATGCCAATACAACAGAAGAGAAGCTCATTGCCACGGTGGATTCAGGTGAGTAGCAGTTATTTGTTTGGAGTACCAATAACCTGATCTCTTGGCTTTCAATGGCACTCTAATGAGGTCCTAAGGAATCTACTTGGCTGTAGGCATGGTAGACCCTACACAACTTCTGAGCCAGATGGAGAAGCAGATAGTGGAAGCAAAACAGGAAGCTTTGACCAGGAAAGAGATACTTGAGAAAATGGAAAAGTGGATGTCAGCTTGTGAAGAGGAGGGATGGCTTGAAGATTATAATAAGGTTCGTTACAAAAATGCTTAAATTTGTCTTTCTCCCAAGGCAAATGGAATCTATTAGCTTCATACTTTGTTCAAAGAGGTTGGTTGTTCTCTGGGATTGCATCTTGAAGTAAATGCATAGTAATCATCATACCAAGCACCAGGAAGCAGCAGGAGAAAGAAAAATTGCTCAGTGTTTAGTCCTCTGGCTTCCTGTGAATTTTATATGCAGGATGAAAACAGGTTTGCCAGTAAAGGTGCTCATCTAAACCTAAAACGTGCAGAACGTGCACGGGCAGCAATCAACAAACTTCCTGGTATATTTCACATGCCAATATCTGTCATCAACAATATTAAGGAGAAAATGTTTCTGGAGTTTTGGGAGTATGTTTGTGATTTTTGAAACTGTCCCTGAGTTGGGTACCTTGATAAAAGTGACATTTTAGGCAATTATCTTCCCAGAGGTCAACAGAGAACTTGTCATTGGTCAAGACATGTCAAAGAAGATGTTGGAATGCTGCCATGGTCACTGAATTTGGGTGCTGTGTATGGTTGTGCTGGACACAGCTATGGTGGAAATGTTAATCTTGAAGACAAAGGCTTGGGAGGATGAGAGGGGTGTTCCATTCATGTTTGATGGGGTGCATCTCTTCCCTAGTACTCACTTCCTTTTCTACTTCCATAATTTATTCCTGGAATCCAGCTACTGCTTGAGCATAACAGCTTGCTTACATGCATCCTGGTAGATTTCTTGTTTCTTACATTTGAGTATCCGTATGCAGGTGAGATTGCTGTCTATGCTGGATGAGTACAACTACCTCCGGCAAGAGAAAGATGAGGAGAAGCGTAGACTCAGGGTAAGAAACATATGTTTCACCAGGTAACATTGTTACTCAGTGGGAGCTATGCTTCATTCCACCCTGCATTCCAAGAGTGTTTATAGCCGATTTATTCTACTGCGGGAAGGAGCTTACTGCTTGCAATGTGGAATTGGTCAACAAGTTGATTTTGTGCAAGTTTTCTTAAAACTTACTGCAGGACCAGAAGAAGATCCAGGAGCAACTGATAACAGAGCAGGAGACACTGTTTGGGTCAAAGCCCAGTCCTATCAAGACAAGTCTCAGCTCCAGAAAGGCCTATGGTGGATCTCGTCCAAGTCTTGGGGGAACAACAGCATCACAACCTAACCGGCGGCTCTCATTGGGCACTGCCTTAATGCAGCCAGTGACTCCTGAATTCTCACGACCAAATGGAGTAATGACACATTCACGTTTGGGTGCATCAATGGGCAAGGACACAAAGCGCGAACATTCACGACCTGCAGCTGCCCTCAACTATGTGGCCCTCAACAAGGATGAGATGGCTGGACTCGCCTCTACAGGTAAACATTGTTATCCTATATCTGGATAGCTTGCTTGTGTGAACTGCAAAAATTCCTACAATAATAAGCTCATAAATGATGGCCAGCCTGAGTATGAATGCCACCATATCCTGTTATGCCAACCTGAGTATCAATGGTGCAGTCCTGTGCGTATCCTGAGTATCCAGAGTATGAATGACGAATCTTGGATATTGGTGTTAGTAATGTGGCGTGACTGGTGTGTGTGTGTGTGTGCGCGCGCAATTGAAATAGGTGGGAGAAGTGCAGCTGCTGTTGCTGCGGGGCGTGGGCAGCAGCAGCAACAGGTAGTGCAGGCACCAGCCCTTCGGCAGCCTCTGTCCCCAGTTGTCATGTCTGTAACACAACAGCAAATCTATGTGGAAGATTCAGGAAACCGATTACAAGTAAACAACAATAACAAGGCTTCAAGTTTTGCAAAAAGGTCAATGACTGGCGCATCTCCTCCTACCAGCAGCCCTCATGCTCGCTTGCAAGGTTCTGAGAATACAACCCCAATGCACTCCTTTGATGAGCGCAGATTCAGTAGTATTATTGGTCAAACCAGATAGATGTGGTGGCAACTAGAATCTGGTTCTGTTTCCCTTTCCATATCCCCGCAGGAGTTGTAGGATGTGTCTAATCTTAACACTCATCTCATTAACTGATTTTATTAACTACAGAAAGATTGTTACATGCAGCAGCTATGTGAATGGGATAGTTTTCTTTCTGTAAGGAAGTAGCAAAGCGCAATGTCTGTTACTCTAGTGCTGCTATTCACAATGAGCCAATGTCCATTGCCTCTCTGTTACACCGACTTGTACAAATGAAGTGAGTAAACTAACAATGGGTTGACATTTTTTGTTGCAAATTTGTTCAAGCAATGCTTTTATGTACCAATGTGTTATGTCTTGTACTATTTGCATGGAAATTGAGAGGCTGTGAAAATTTGATAGGCTGTATTATTTCTTATGCCTAACCGTGTTATATTCCCTAGGTGTTCACAATAGCTTCGTAGTTAAACCTCAACATCTTATCAATTTATTCTTGTATCTTAATATCTATGCTCAATGCGATTAGCTGTTGGTAATATTAGATGTTTTAGTTAATTATGATTTAAAATATGTTATATTGCATGTGATGTACATCTCACCTTGATAAATTTGAGATAACATTTGTGTGGGAGTGTTGCTCTTATTTCCTATTGCTCTTGTTCATTATAGTATTGAGAGTTTTGTTGTTGACATTTCTACAAAGGCTTTTGTTATGGGCAAGTTAATAAAATTTAAAAGCATGAATAATGTATTAGATGTGCACTTGATCTCGAAGGGGAGTGTTGGTTATCTAGGTATATGCATGGTACAATTATATATGGTATTTTATATTATAGAGTTGGATGATATACATCATTTTTCTTGAAGACTCATATAGTTGTTCGATACTTAACATGAGCACATGAAGATGACCCTAGGTGCCCATCAAGTTCCTAATTGGGCAACAACCAACAATGGGTGAGTCTCAACAAAATCACTTAAAACCTAAATATTTTGTAGGTGGGATATTTTTTTACATATTGCATTTTTAAAACCTATTATTGTCTATAGAAACCAGAGATCCTCTAAACCAACAAGGTCTCTAGAAACTTTAGATACTCAAAACACATATAACATATAGTTGTAAAGGAGATGATTTATTTTTTCTTCTTGAATTTGGTGCGTTATTTTTTACCTTTTTCAAAACAAATTTTGTTGAAACTCTCATAACATATTCTGGGGCTTTTATTTTGGTTTGAAGTTTAAAAAATTGGGTTTTCATAGTGAGGGTGTTTTATATGGTTGTTTTAGAATTTCTCAAAATACATTATCAAAATCAATCAAATGTTTATGGGGAAAGTTATATTGATTTGGATATTATTTTCAATTACATTAGGGAATTATTTCTTCCAGACTTCATAAGCTACAAAGTTTTTGTATGGAATTGCATCATCATGTATTAATGTGGATTCAATTCCTTTTGTTTTGTGAAAGAATTTTTAAATATTTTCTTGCATGTTTTGAACCCAAACAAAAAGTTCATTGGGAGAAATTGAAGCCGTTGTATAACATACAACACTAGAGATGGGGATAAGAAATATTTGATGCATCATATAATGTCTTTTGATACTTTCAATAATCTGGTTGAAGAATTACCATTTTTAAAGTTAAAAGTGTTTGAACCCAACAAACTTCCAACTAGAGATTAGGAAGATTGTTGCAGTTGTGTTATGTAGATTTGTTCATGAGTTTAGTTTTAAACATATATCAAATAGGTTTGATGTTGGTGCATCTATTGTTCAAAAATATGTGGATATAGTTTTGTGATGTTCTTTGTGCTAAAAAGTAGAATTTTTGGCACGTATATAAACATGCCTTTTAAAGAATGACCATTAAGGGTCATTAATCAATATTAGGAGTTCACAAGTTTGTCAAACATATGTGGTGCCATTGATGGTACCCACATATCATTAGTTGAACAGCTAAGTAAAATATACACTACTCCAATGTTAGAATATTATAAGTGAAGAAATTTCATAACATTGTTGTACAAGTTGTCCATGATGTAGAAAATATTTTTTGGAATGTTTGTCCCAAATAGATTGGAGGAGTTCATGATGAGACTCAATTCAAAAGTTCAAGATCATTAAAAGGATCGAAGATTTGACAAATTTTTCAAGAGCTTGAAGTGATTATTCAAAGCATGAGGATGACCCCTTATTTCATCGGTGATTTTACTTATCCCATACATATTTATTTACAAAATAATTAAAAGTCTCATAATTCAAATGATGTATATAAGGAAAAAAATGATAACAATATGAATTTTGGGAGCATGATAATTGAATTTTTTTTTCAAGTCTTTGAAGAATTGATGGAGAATCTTGATTTTTTTTTATTCAAATATTAATAGGGCTCTTGTAGTTGCTATAATTTGTTGTTACATTGCACAACTATTGTGAGATGTGGAATTTAAAAAAAATTGGGCTATGTGAATGGTATAACAAGGAGAGATAGTTGTATTTTTGAATGATAGAAAATTAAAGAACAAGCAAACAAGAAGGAAAGTTGATGAAAATAAAATTATTGGAACAATGGTTATTAGACTAGCCAAGGGTTTGATCATGCACATTGTACTTTCATAAAAGAATTTTATTTCAATTGTTGTGGACACAATCATGACACTAATATGATCAAATGATGCTATTATTATATGTTACCACCTATAGAAGAGCTAGGCCCGTAAATATATTTAAGTCTAAATATTTCAGCAAAAATAACAACCATTTGCAATTATCCCTCCAAAAACATTTTCCTTCCTACTTGTTCATTTTTTTAGTATATATCTTGTATTGTTTTGTGCCATTTCCATTTTCAACATCTCCATTTTCTGTGTAGTTTATCTTTTTTAATGGTTCTTGCAATGGATGCTGACCTTTTAGATGGATGCCTTCTTTTATTTGTTGCTTTCTTGTTTGATTTGCCTTTAGTACTTGACAAATTACAAGCCTTTGATCTAGGCGACACTACATCAAATGCTTGTTCTAAAGCTTGGTAAGGTGTTTACATGTTCATTTATGTCACCAAATATTGTAATTTGAAGTTCAAATTACATGTTTGATGGTGTTGTTGTTTTTAGAATAGTTTCAAAAAGATCATCTAGGCTTACCTCTTGAAGTTGAAACAACTGAACACCTTGATCAATGCCACCAATTGCACTATTCATTTTTGTTGTGCCACTTAAAATGTTTTGAAAATGTTGATACCATGACCATGAAGAAGGAATGACACTTTGTGACATTATAGACTTCATGTTTTTCAAAATCTTTTCTTCACATTTTGGTGATTTTGTTTTGAGAATGTTTCCAAGTTTGAAACACTTCATTTGAAAATGTTAAATTAATTTTGTCTACAAGCTCTTTCCAATCCTTTGCAACCATGGGCTACTTGTGATACTCCTAATGCTTATCCTCCCATAAGTCGATCATCATCTCCAATTTGACATGCGTCCATAGCCTCATGTCAACTTGAAATCTTTTTAGGAAGTTGAAGTACCCTAAACCCCACATTGATGTTTAACCTTAAACCTTGGGAAGAAGGAAAATTTGATGCCCCCAAAAGATAGCCCATGAATGAACTTGGCAATCTCTCATCCATTTTTCAACCTCCAAACAAATTCAAAAAAGAAAAAAGAAAAAAACACCACAAATTGTATTTTTAAAACTCTTTGGTGTGGTCTATTACTTTTTGGAATATTTGGTATTGGGATTTTTTGTAGCATCAACTTTCTATTTAATGACAACTTTTTAGTTTTGTACAAAGTTACTTGCAATTAATAATTTATTTTCATTGTGTACATTGACATAACAACAATTGCGAGTCATTTGCTTCTAAGCATTGCACTAACAACATAAAAGAAAGTGCATATATATGCCTTTGGCACTTACGCCCCACATGTGCCCAAGGCACGAGAGGTTACTAGGCATTAGTTTTAGAAAAAACCAAGTATGATATGAAAAGTTGAATTGAAAGTATACAACATGAGAAAACAATAGACCAAACTAGTGTTCTTATGTAAGTAAATCGGTACACACTCAACAAACTTTCATCCTCTAACAAATTGGATTACATGTGTGCGCCTTCGTTGATATGCTCTATTTTCTTCCATTACATGAAAGCCTTGTTGTAATAAAATCTTACAAAATCTTCGAAACTGATGATGATACCCAGTTTCATGAGACAAAAAGTACTCAATTTCCCTCACGTTATTTATGGCTGGCTACACTCAAATTGGGGATGAAACAGGGAATTTTAGAGGGTGAAACTAGGCCCCAAATACAGGGTGACTTTGAGTAGAGTTTTAATACCTAGCATGAAAAGTACTTGGACATGGAAGGGGATTTGAACTCCCAATCACTAACAATTGTATACGGTATTTTATACGGTATAGCTGGTGATATACGTTATCTTCCTCGGAGACTCATACGGTCGCTCTATACTATCCACTCTTTCTGTGCGCGCTTGCAAAATGCACTCTTGCGCCCAAGTGCACCCTTTTCGCTTCCTCGCTCTTGTTGTTGGTTTTTTTTTGGGTGGGTCTGGAAAGCAAGGAGAGGCGGAGGGCCTCCTGAGCCTCGTTTTTTTTTTGGGTGAAGGAAGGGTTTTTTTCTTTTTTGCAGGGGGTGGCTTGAATTTAGTGTTTTGACATTTGAACTTCAAGTTTTGTTTGTTTTTGTTGGGGTTGGTGTTCTGGAGGAAAGAAAAACTCGTGAAAGATTTTGCGGCAAATGACGACGGCTGCAGCAGCTTCAATGTTGCTGGATTTGTCTCCCTGTATCTCCTTTCCTCACAAGCTTTCGTCCCCTTGTTCTTCTTCTTCTGCTGCTGCTGCTGCTCCCGGCGGTGTTAGGTTTGTTTCGCTTCCGTCATTATTGCAGAGCAGAAGGCCCAGGAGCGTTGTGAGGACATGGCTGGATTTGAAGAGAGAAGTTGCGTGCAGTGCGCGCGTTTGTCTAGTTGCTGAGCTTTTTCCTTCTTTGGAATCTGACGTTTTGGAGGACGGGGAGCAGGAAATTGCTCCTCAAGCTCCCGCTGTGAAGCCCAAGACAGGGAAAGCGGCTTTGCCTTTGAAGCGTGACAGAGTAAGTGTTTGCATCCTGTCTGTACGCCCTCTCTCTCTCTCTCTCTCTCTCTCTCTGTGTCCGTCTGTCTCTCTCCCGTGTCTCTCATTCTGTCGCAAACTGTATCTATTCTGTGGCACCGAATAGGTTTCTAAACCCTACTCGAAACTCTGGTGCTTGCAATTGAGACCTGATGCAGTTGTGTTTGATCAGTTCAAGAAAAAAATTCAAAGTTTCAGTTGTGATTCTGCACTTTTCTTGTAGAATGCTTGAATATAAGCATTGTAATTCTCCTGCAATTTTCAATGCTGCTGTTAGAAGTGGGAAACAATAACAGGCATGATGATGCATTAGAGAAAACTCAAGAAAACTCATATCACTGATTCAAGTGATGGAATTCAGCTCATTTCTATTAGGGTTTATCAGTTTGAGTGGTTGAGTAGATTATTATGCACTTATCTACAACCCATCATCATCGGGAGCTGGCACTCATGGTGGCTTGTCACTCATTGCAGCTTGTCACCGCTATTTGTGATGTAGAAGGTGATGGGTCTGACACTTTGTGAATGATTCTCATATGGTTATGACTGCACTCATTGTCATGTTCTCTTCAAATTGTTTTGTTGTTAAGATTTCTCTGCAATTTAGAGAGATAATAGG
>Ga0209208_10012270_pt1 | contig 10868 bp, 5 predicted proteins | sample S1TSphfallax_3_FD_187694 | JGI IMG/M metagenome (GOLD analysis project Ga0209208, IMG submission 187694) | Host-associated microbial communities from peat moss isolated from Minnesota, USA - S1T2_Fd - Sphagnum fallax MG (SPAdes) (version 2) | ecosystem: Host-associated > Plants > Peat moss >... | reverse complement strand
GGTCGACGGGCGCCGCTCGGTCCTTATGACCGTGCTCAAAAGCGGCTCGTCATCAACCCTCGCCATCGTCGCCGGCGTCAAGGACATTCTCCCCCGCCTCAAGGCCACCCTGCCGCCGAGCCTGAAAGTGCTTCTCCTGGACGATCAGTCCGTGTTCGTCCGCGCCGCCGTCTCCGGGGTGATCCGCGAGGGGGTGATAGCGGCGGCCCTCACCAGCCTAATGATTCTGCTCTTCCTGGGGTCCTGGCGATCATCCCTGATCATCGCCGTCTCCATTCCCCTGGCGATCCTGTTCTCCATCACCTGCCTCTCGCTCCTGGGCCAAACCTTGAACATCATGACCTTGGGCGGGCTGGCCCTGGCGGTGGGCATCCTGGTGGACGACGCGACGGTGACCATCGAAAACATCAACTATCATCTGGAGCTGGGCAAACCCACCACGGCGGCTATCCTCGACGGCGCCCAGCAGATCGTCACCCCCGCCTTCGTCTCGCTCTTATGCATCTGCATCGTCTTCGTTCCCATGTTCTTCCTGCCCGGTGTCGCAGGCTACCTTTTCGTCCCCCTCGCCGAGGCCGTGGTTTTCGCCATGATCGGCTCTTTTATCCTCTCGCGGACCTTTGTCCCGACCCTCGCCAATTATCTCCTGAAAGGTCATGGCGGCCGCCATGAGCGCGAGGTTATGGAGGATCACGACGCCGCAGCCGGTCGCGCCCGCTCTAAAAACCCCTTCGTCCGGTTCCAGCATGGGTTCGAAACCCGTTTCGAAACTGTCCGCTTGGGCTATCGGGACATCCTGGCCCTCGCCCTGGAAAACCGCACCCGCTTCGTCGTGGGCTTCCTCGTGGTGGTTCTCCTCTCCTTCGCCCTCGTGCCGCTTCTGGGACAGAACTTCTTCCCCACCGTCGACGCGGGCCAGATCAATCTCCACGTGCGCGCCCCGCTCGGCACCCGCATCGAGAGCACGGCGGCGGAGTTTGATCACATTGGGCAGACCATCCGCAGCACGATCCCCGCAAATGAACTCGCCTCCATCGTGGACAACATCGGCCTCCCCGTCAGCGGCCTCAATCTCGCCTATTCCAACACGGGGACCATCGGTCCTCAGGATGGCGACATCCTCGTCTCCCTCACCGAAAAGCACGGCCCAACGGCAGGGTATGTGAAGACCCTGCGCGAGCGGCTTCCCGCCGCTTTTCCTGGAACCACCTTCTCCTTCCTGCCGTCCGACATCATCAGCGAGATCCTCAACTTCGGCGCCCCGGCGCCCATCGATCTACAGGTGAGCGGACCTGATCCCGCCAAGGCCCAAGCCTACGCGGCGGAACTTCTCGCGAAAATTCGATCCATTCCGGGCGTGGCGGATGCGCGGTTGCAGCAAGGTTCGACCTATCCGTCCCTGAGCGTGGATGTGGACCGCACCCAGGCTGACCGTGTGGGCCTCACAGAAAAGGACGTGACCGCGAGCCTCTCCACCACCCTCGCCGGAAGCGCTCAGACGGCCCCGGCCTATTGGCTCAATCCGCGCAACGGGGTCTCCTACCCCATCGTCGCTCAGACCCCCCAGTATCGCGTGGACAGCCTCTCGGATCTGAACAATGTGGCCGTGACCGGCGGCGCGGCGGGACGGATGCAGATCCTGGGCGGGCTCGCCACCATCCGCCGCACGGCCGTTCCGGCCGTGGTGACCCATTACGCCATCGAGCCCGCCTTCGATGTCTTCGCCGCCGTCCAGGATCGCGACCTTGGCGCGGTGGCTGGCGATATTCAGAAGGTCATGAAGGCGACAAAAGCTGATCTTCCCAAGGGCGCCGCCGTGACCCTCCGCGGCCAGGTGGTGACCATGAACGCCGCCTTCTCAGGACTACTCCTCGGGCTCCTTGGGGCTGTGGTCCTCATCTACCTCATCGTTGTGGTGAACTTTCAGTCCTGGCTGGACCCCTTCGTCATCATCACCGCCCTGCCCGCCGCCCTTGCCGGCATCGTCTGGATGTTGTTCGCCACCGGAACGCCCCTCTCGGTGCCCGCCCTCACCGGCGCCATCATGTGCATGGGCGTCGCCACCGCCAACTCCATCCTCGTGGTGAGTTTCTGCCGCGAGCAGCTCGAGATTACCGGCGATCCCGTCAAAGCCGCCCTCGAAGCCGGCTTCACCCGCTTTCGCCCCGTCCTCATGACCGCCCTGGCCATGATCATCGGCATGGCGCCCATGGCCCTGGCCCTCGGCGAAGGCGGCGAGCAAAACGCGCCCCTCGGCCGGGCCGTGATCGGCGGGCTGGTGTTCGCCACCCTCGCGACCCTGATCTTCGTCCCTGTGGTGTTCAGCCTGGTGCACGGCCGCGCCTCCGCCGCGCCGCGCCTCGGCGCCGACGCCGATCCCGCCGCTCAGGGAGACCCCGCCTATGCCCATTGACGCCGCTCCGCCAACGGGGCCCCGGCGCCCAGGTTTAGGCGTGGCCGACCAAGGGCGCGGCGGGCGCGGCCGCTTGAAGCTCGTCCTCGTCCTCGCCCTCGTCCTCGCCGGGGTGATCGTGGTTCTGGGCGTCCTTGGGCGGCTTAATTCCGCTTCCGCGACGCGCGCGTGGACGAAGGCGCAGGAGGTGCCCACCGTGCGTGTGATTACCCCCGCATCCGAAACCGGAGCGCAGAGCCTCGTTCTCCCCGGAACCCTTCAGGCCTACTACAACGCTCAGATCTACGCCCGCGTCCCCGGCTATGTGCACGCCTGGTACCAGGATATCGGCGCCAAGGTACGCAAGGGGCAGGTCCTCGCCACCATCGACACCCCCGAGCTCGACCAACAGCTTATCCAGGCCAAGGCCGATCTCGCCAGCGCCGAAGCAAATAAGGAGCTCTCAGAGGTCACCGCACGGCGATGGACGGCGCTGCTGGCCCAGGACGCCGTTTCAAAGCAGGAGAGCGATGAGAAGAGCGGCGACTTCAAGGTGAAGACCGCCCTCGTCAATGCGGCCAAAGCCAATGTGCAGCGCCTTGAGGCGTTAAAGGCCTTCGCCCGCATCCAGGCGCCCTTCGACGGATACGTCACAGCCCGCAAGACCGACATCGGCGCCCTCGTCAACGCCGGCGCCGGCGGGACCTCCACCTCTGAACTTTTCGACGTGGGCGAAGTGGATAAGCTTCGCCTCTATGTAGACGTGCCGCAAAGCGACATCGCCCGGATCAAACCGGGAGACACCGCCACCCTGACTGTCCCGGAGCACCCGGGAAAGAGCTTCAAAGGCAAGCTCGTCTCCACCTCCAACGCCGTAAGCGACGGATCCGGCACGCTCCTGGCGGAACTCCTCGTGGCTAATCCTGATGACGCTTTAAAGGCGGGCGACTACGCCACCGTGACCTTCGACCTTCCCCCTCAGGGCGCCGACGCCTCGGGCTACCTTCGCGTTCCCTCCTCCGCGCTTCTATTCCTGAGCCAGGGCCTGGAGGCCGCGGTGGTGGGCCCGGACGACCGGGTGACCCTGAAACGGGTGGCCGTGGGGCGCGACCTTGGCTCAACCATTGAGGTCTCCTCGGGCCTTTCGCCTACCGATCGGCTCATCGACAACCCGCCTGATTCCATCACAAGCGGCGAATTGGTGCGCGTTGCGCCTAATGACGGTCCTGCGGCCCCTGGGCCCGGAGGCGGACATGGGTAGGGCGCGGGCCCCACAAGCATCCCGCTCGCGCCCCTCCAGAGCCCGGGTCAAGGGGGGCCTCGCGGCGCTCAGCGCCCTTTTTTTGGGCGCCTGCTCGTTTGCGCCGCCCTACCAGCCGCCCGCCATGACCCTTCCAGCAGCCTACAAGGAGACGGGTCCCTGGAGCGCGGCGGCGCCCGCCGACGCGGCGCCCCGCGGACCCTGGTGGGGGATCTTCAAGGATCCTGCCCTCGACGCCCTCGAAGCGGAGGCGGATAAGGCCAACCCCACCCTCCTCGCAGCCCTTGCGGCGTACGACCAGGCCAGAGCCGCCGCCGCGGCCGCCCAGTCGGCCCTTGTCCCCACCCTGTTCGGCGTCGATTCAGAGACCTACAATCAGCAGTCCGCCGAGCGGCCCCTGCGCAGCCTCAATCAGCCCAACGACTACGCCAATAATTTTATCGGCGCCTCCGTGGGCTATGAGTTCGACTTCTGGGGCCGGGTGCGCAATCTCGTGGCCGCCGGTCGCGCTCAGGCCCAGGCCGGGGCAGCCGACCTCGCCACGGCGCGGTTGAGCCTAGAGGCCGAGCTCGCCTCCACCTACCTCAGTCTGCGCGGGCTGGATGCGCAAGGCGCTCTTCTTCAAAGGACCGTGGAGGCCTATGACCGGGCCTTGGCCCTCACCCGCGTGCGCCATCTGGGCGGCGCGTCTTCGGGCCTGGACGAAGAGCGCGCGCGCGCGCAGCTTGCCAACGCCAAGGCGCAATTGGAGGACGTCAAGGCGGCGCGCGCCCTTCTCGAACACGCCCTGGCGGCCCTCGTGGGAACGCCGGCGAGCCTGTTCAGCCTACCGCCGGGGCCGGGGCCCGTCCTCGTCCCCGACCCGCCCTCGGGTCTCGCTTCAGACCTCCTTCAGCGGCGACCCGACGTCGCCGCCGCCGAGCGGCGCGCCTTCGCCGCCAACCGGCTCATCGGCGTGGCTAAGGCGGCTTACTTCCCGCAAGTGACCCTTAACGCCCAGTTCGGGTTTCAGAACACCGGCGGCAACACCCTGCTTACCGCGCCCGACACCGCCTGGACCTTGGGGCCGCAGCTGGCCGGAACGCTCCTCGACGGCGGCCTTCTCAAGGCCGGCGTGGCCTCCGCGCGGGCGCGGTTCCAAGGGGCGAGCGCCGACTACCGCAAGACGGTCCTGACGGCGTTTCAGGAGGTTGAAGACGCCCTCGCCCTCGCCAATCGCTATTCTGAAGAAGCGCAGGCGACTGAGGCGGCGGTGAACGCCGCCGACGCCACCACGCGCCTCTCCCTCATCCGATACCGCGAGGGCGCCACCAACTATCTTGACGTGGTCACCGCTCAGACCGCCCAACTTCAGAACCAGGAAATCGCCCTCAACCTTGAGACCCGCCGCCAACTCGCCAGCGTCGCCCTCATCAAGGCCATCGGCGGCGGCTGGACCCGAGACGCCCTTCCCAGCCTTAGGAAAGCGGCGGCGGTGGAGCAAAAACCCCGAACGCCGTGAAGCGAGCCTGAAGCGGGCCTTTAACCCGCCTCAACGCGCCTTCACGGGGAAAAGTCTGATCCTCGCCCTGAGGCCCGGATGCGCATCGTCAAGGTGGAAGGTGAAGCCATGCAAAGCGGCGGCGGCGGCCACAAGGTTCAAGCCGAGGCCGTGGCCAGGGATGTTCTGCATCGCCGCGCCGCGAAAAAACCGCTGGGTGGCCACAGCCCGCTCGGGCTCGGGAATGCCCGGTCCGTCGTCCTCCACCATCAGGACGGGTCCCTCGGGCCCGGCGGCGAGGGAGAGGGCGACCCGGCCGCCCCGGGGCGTGAACTTCAGGGCGTTGTCGAGGAGGTTCGACAGAGCCTCCGTCATCAGGTCCGCATCGGCCCTGACCGTGATCGACGGCTCAACCTCTTGGATCAGCACGATCCCCTCCTCCGCGGCCACGGGAGCGTAAAGCTCGCCCACCGCCTCCACGAGGGCGCTGAGGTCCACCTCCGCGATGCCGCCGAAGCGGCTACGCGCCTCCACCGCCGCGATGCGTAAGAGCGCCCGGAATTTGGCGAGCACCTTATCAGTCTCCTCGACGCAGCCCTCCAGCAGCGCCCGTCGCGGATCCCTAAGGTCATGGGCCTCGACGGCGTGTTCGAGGGTCGCGCGAAGCCGCGTGAGGGGTGTTCGAAGCTCATGGGCCACCGCCTCCCCCACGGTCTCGGCCTGGGTCACTAGGCGCTCCAGCTCATCCATCATCCCGTTGATGAGGTGGGCGAGGGCGTCCAGTTCGTCCCCAGAGGCGGTCACAGGGAGGCGCACGGCGAGATGGCCTGCGGAGATCTCATCCGTGGCCGCCTGCATGGCCCTGACCCGGCGGAGGGGCTCAAGGCTGAGCAGCATTGCGAGGCCGCCGCCCAGGATCAAAATCCCGGCGCCGCTTCCCATGAGCGCGCCAAGGATCACCCGCCGCAGCTCATCCAACTGACCGGTGTCTCGGCCAACGATGAGGATTTCCCCCCAGGGAAGCCGCAGGGCCATGGCGCGTTCCGCGCCGCCGCCTTGGCCGCGAGGCACGTCGTGGGGCCTGCCGTCTATAGGAAGATCGGCGGGGCGCGCCCGCCCTCGGCCCGCCACGCGCTCTCCGGAGCGTGAGAAGAGGGCGAACTCAGAAAGAGGGTCGCGAGACGCCCGCTCCTGCACCACCGTCAATATCTTCTCGGGGCTCAAAACCTGCAGATCGGAGGCTTCCGCGGTAATGATCCCGTCGACCCGCCGTGATAGGAACCCCGCGGTTTCAAGGTAAACCAGCCCTAGGAGAACGATAACCGCAGCCCCGAACACAACGCCCAGCGTCGCCGTGAGGCGAAAGGCGATGGTGCGGGTCAGGTCAGGGGTCGGCACGCAACATATATCCCACGCCGCGGGCCGTATGCAGAAGCGCCGGCGCGCCGGGCAGGTCGAGCTTGCGCCTGAGGGCCCGCACGTGGACGTCGATGAGATTGGTGCCGGGATCGAAGGTGTAGCCCCAGACCGTCTCGAAGATCATGGTCCGCGTCAGCACCTGCTCAGGATGGCGCATGAACATCTCAAGGAGCTTGATCTCCTTGGGGAAAAGTTTGAGTTCGACGCCGCCGCGCCGCACGCTGCGCGTCACCAGATCAAGCTCAAGGTCGGCGTAACGAAGCCCCCGCTTGTCGTTCTGCGCCCGACGGCGACGGGCCAGGACCTCCACGCGGGCGGACATTTCAGCGAGGGCGAAGGGTTTGGTGAGGTAGTCATCCCCCCCGGCCCTCAGCCCGCGGATCCGCTCATCCACATCCGCCAGGGCGCTGATCATGAGAATGGGCGTGTCCACGCCCAGGGCCTTCAGCTCGCGGGCCAGGGCGAGGCCGTCCTTGTGCGGAAGAAGCCTATCGAGGGTGATGGCATCGTAGTCTCCGCCCACGCCAAGCTCTAATCCCGTCTCGCCGTCGGCCGCCCGATCGGTGAGGAAGCCCCTGGCGGTCAACTCACGGACAATTTCCGCGGCCGTGGTGTCGTCGTCTTCAATAACGAGGATGCGGATAGGTATGGGATCGGCGGTCACGGCGCGCCCGCCCCTATGCGGCGCGAGGGGTCGTTTGCGCACCCAAAAATGGCGCAATGCGCTAGCCTGTTCCCCGTCAAACGCCCCTCCGGTCCCAAGTTGCTCCCCGACCTTCGCGTCCAGGTAAGGCGTTTCTAGGACCGGGTTTGAGGTGACGCGTTAACGAGCACGCTTAAAAAGAAAAAAGGGGCCGCCGAAGCGACCCCTTTAAATGACGACGCGCCCCGAAAAGCGCGCCGGAAACCCGTCGGGGCCGGCGAACCAGGCCCGCCCTTCTTATTGGAAGGGATAGTAGCGGATAGACGTAAAGATCATGTTGTCGTTGGTGGACGGCGCGCCGCCGATGCCGAGGAACGCCTTGCGCTCGGTATAGGAGTATTCGACGCCCACGCGGAACTGACCGAAGGGGCCGTTATAGACCTTGTCCCAGAAACCAAAGGCCAGCTGCTCAAGGGTCCGGGTCTGAGCGCCGCACGAGGTTGTCGTGGTGGAGGTCTCGCCAAAGCAGTTGGTGTTGTTCACAAGCGGGGTTCCGTAGCCGTAGGCCGTGGTCCCGTCGATGTCGTAGGTCTTGCTGGCCTGCTCCTGGCCGCCGAAGGCGTAGACGTCGATCGACGGGGTCGCATGCACCGTCAGACCCGCGAGGAACAGGGTCTCATGGATGGGCTGGAGCGTGCCGTTGTACTTATAGGTCACATCCGGAAGCTGTCCCGCGCCATACCGGCCGATGCCGTCGCCGGCGAGGCCTGAGAACTGGAAGTCGATGAACTTCGGCACGACAGGGACGATGACGCCGAACCCGACGCCGCCGCCGTAGGTGTCGACGTTTTGGTTCTGGGTCGCCGATTCGGTGAGGGTGAGGGCCGCGGCGGGCGTAGCGCCCGGGGTGGCGGTGATGCCCGCGGCTTCTCGATTGTAGAAGTCGTCGAAGATGCCGAACACTTCCAGGTGGAGCTTACGGTCCAACACCACAGGCTCGAAAGCGACCTTACCGATTACGTCCGGCAAGTGGTTGAGGGAGAGCACGTTGGAGTTGGCGAAGCCCGAGGCTGCGGTCTCCGTCACGAAGTCGCGAAGCGCCGCCGAGGGAAGAGTGCCGGAGAACGTCGTCTGCGGGTTCTCAACCGACACCCCGACCCAGAGGTTGGACGCCAGCTGGTCCGTGATCCGAAACTGCGGCTGGCGCGTCCAGACGAAGCCTGGAACGTACTGCGCGTCAATGGACGGCGGCAGGTCCTCGCTCCTCGGAGATAGCCCTTTAGTGGTCATGGTGGCGAGCGACCAGCTCTGGCCGGCGAGGATGGAGAGGCCGAGGTCGCTCCGGTCCAGCGTCAGATAAAGATTGCGGATCCGCGGATTGTAGGAGTTGCTTTCATTGGAGTTGGCGGTCTGGGCGCCGCCCTGGAAGTCAAACTCGCCGTAGGCGGCAAGGTGGGTGTTGGAATCGACGTCCGCCTCTGCAAGGCCGGAAACCCGGCTCTGACGGGCGGTAAAGCGGAGCTCTTGAGTATGGCCGATGCTGGCCGCGTTGCCGGTGGCCGCACTGCCGCCGGTGGCGGTCGTCAAGGATGCTGCGCCGCCCAGACCGGAGAAGGGAATGGAGTTGAAGGAGGAGGCGATGTCGGCGCCTTCCGCCCGGGAGCGGTAAATGCCTTCCGCCGCAATGAAGCCGCCAAACTTCAGGCTCACCGGGCCGAGATAGATCTTGTCGGTCTTGGGCTTGGGCAGCTGGCCCACGGCCACGTTGACCTGCTCGGGGATGGTCTCAACCTTGTCCTCGGCCGCGGCGGCGTTCTGCGCCGCTTCGCTGGCCTTGGCCTGGGTCTCGGCCACCTGAGCGGCTGTGGCCTGCTGCGCCTGGGCGGTTGAATCCAGGCGCGCCTTCAGTTCTTCGATCTCGGCCTTCAGCGCGCGGACTTCTTCGGCGCTGGCGGCGGGCTCGACGACCTTGGCGGGCGCGTGCCTTACCACATGGCGGCTGTGATGCTTCACCGTCTTGGCAGGCGCGGCGGGCGTAGTTTCAGCGTGGGCGGCGCCGGCGGCGAACGCGATGAACGCGCCGACTGTCGCACTCCGCAAAAGCGCGGTCTTAAAAGACATTGTTTTCCCTCTTGTCATCCCCAAGCCGGCCTTCAGGCAGCGGCGGTGGCTTGCACTAACTCGTGTTAACAATGCTTTCGTGGATGAACCGTGAATTTTCGGTAACGCCAACATGACATATTGACGACACAAACGCCCCTAATCAGGCAAATAAGGCCCCTTTGGGCGTGTGTGTGACAGCGTTACGCCTGCTTTGACCCCTGTGGGCGCAGGGAAGGACCACCCCCTCGCAAAGCCTTAGGTCCGCCACAGTGGCGCCACTGATTTATCCAAAAACTCCATATTTTACTGAACCGTCAGACGGCCTTCAGCCGGGTCTCGCAAACGCGACAGATTGGAAAACTCACCATGGTCAGCAGACGCAAAGGATTTCTGGCCGGCGGCGTCGCCGGCGCCGCCCTGGCGTGCGGTGCTCTAGTGTGGGCTGCAGGACACAGTCCCGGGGCGATCGCCGACGCCATGGCCCCCACCGCCGGCATCGCCGCCCCCGGCGCCCCCATGTCCTTCGCCGACATCATCGCCAAGGTCTCCCCCGCCGTGGTCTCCATCGATGTGAGCGGCAAGGCGGACGCCAGCGAAGTGGCCCTCCAAGGCGGGGTTCCCTTCCCCTTCGGCGGGGGTGGGGATGAAGACGGCCAGGGCGGCCAGGATGGGGCGCAAAATCCCTTCTTCCGCTTCTTCCAAATCCCCCCGGGAGCCGCGGGACCCGCAGCGCCCGCGCCGCGCATGCAGGCGACGGGATCAGGGTTTTTCATCTCCCCTGACGGATACATCGTCACCAACAACCACGTGATCCGCGGGGCGGACACCATCACCGTGCGCACGGCGGACAAGCGCGTGCTCAAGGGCCATGTGGTCGGCCATGATCCGGCCACGGACATCGCTGTGGTCAAGGTGGACGGGTCTGGCTTTCCCTTCGTCCGGTTCGAGGACGCGGGGCGCCCGCGTGTGGGCGACTGGGTGGTGGCCGTGGGCAACCCCTTCGGCCTCGGCGGAACCGCCACCGCCGGGATCGTCTCGGCCCTCAGCCGGGATAATGTCGCCGACGCGTCGCTTGTGAACTACATGCAGATCGACGCCCCCATCAACCGAGGCAACTCCGGCGGCCCGACCTTCGACGTCTACGGCCGGGTCGTGGGGGTCAACACCGCCATTTACTCGCCCACGGGCGGGTCTGTGGGGATAGGCTTCGACATCCCCGCGGACGTGGCCCAGTCGGTCTCGCGCCAACTCATCGCCAAGGGGCGCATCGAACACGGCTATATCGGCGCCAGCATCCAAGGTCTGACGCCGGACCTGGCCGACAGCCTTGGGCTGAAGACCACGGACGGCGCCCTTGTGGCGGGCCTGGCCGCCGGCGGCCCGGCGGAGCGGTCGGGCCTAAAGATCGGCGACGTGATCACCGCCGTGGACGGACGCTCCGTCACCTCCGCCTCCGACCTCACCCGCCAAGTCGCCTTCTCCAATCCTGGGGCGTCCCTGCGCCTTAGCCTTCTGCGCGATGGGCGACCTCAGACCCTAACCCTCACGGCGGGGATCCGGCCTAGCGACC
>Ga0209208_10012268_pt1 | contig 10869 bp, 11 predicted proteins | sample S1TSphfallax_3_FD_187694 | JGI IMG/M metagenome (GOLD analysis project Ga0209208, IMG submission 187694) | Host-associated microbial communities from peat moss isolated from Minnesota, USA - S1T2_Fd - Sphagnum fallax MG (SPAdes) (version 2) | ecosystem: Host-associated > Plants > Peat moss >... | reverse complement strand
ATATTCATCCAAGTCTTGGAATGTCTCCAACTGGTCATCCAACTGGAGAAATGGAGGTTTTTGAGAAACAGTTTTAATGGGCTCTCAGTTCACAAATAATGTGGTCCTGAAGTGGTGCATGTGCTTGTCATATTAGGTGAAGATGCTCCTACCCAAGATTGAGTTTTAGCAGTTTCTGGTGTCTAACCGAATTTGGCAATGATCTAAATAACATCTAATTCTGGCCCTAGACAAGTTAACATTGGCAACTTGTTTTGACACTAAACTGCAGTTGAGTTCCACTTTTCCAGATGGAGAGCAGCACCCAATACAACAAAAGATTATGATGCCTACTAATTTGCAAGCCCTAGGGTGACAGATCACATGATGCTGCAGCTCTGGGCTTTGAACTAATTATAGCCTCAATTTACCCCCTCAAACATGAATCAATTGTCACAACATGGATCTTCAGGTTTCACTAAGCCTGAAGATCTGAGTGTTCAAAGTACTAAAGACAGGCATTCTCTCACCTCAAAATAGTGTGATGATGAATGCTGTGATTAAGCAGAAGCGCATGAGAATGATGTCACTGTTTTATGTTGAAGTGGACATGCATCAAATTATTTTTCCATCAAGTGTTAATCACTTTTGAAGGTTTTTATAAATCTGGAAGTTTGTAATTTAGGATAAATAGTCCCTAACCTCTCCAGAGCTGTAGTGTATATGCTTGGAATATTTTGAGATGCAAATCCCATTTAAGAGATTTGGGAAGAGACCAACATTTTTATTTCTAGCACAAGGTACAGCAGCAATATCTTCCCCCATTTAGTTTCCAATACCATGAAGCAGATAATATATTTTGTAGCATTTATATATTCAAGGATCCACAATGTGACCATCAACTGCACACAGCCTTTCCACACAGTATTTATGACACAAAAGCTGTAAGATAGGATTTTCCCTTTTGGTTTGCATTAAGATTCATAAGCAATTTAGCCAGATTTGGCTATTAGAAAATATGCAAAGAAACAAATGAAACATCCTTACATATTTTTGGCTACCTACATGAACCATGTACAGAAATCTGGAGATTTTCTGAAACGTTTAGAAACCTTTTTCGAATTTTGGGGGAAAAAAAAATCAAAACATCATTTAATTTGCAACACGAAATCTCATAATTTTCAGAATGGTGCAAAATTTTGCACCAAAAAACGGCTGGTAACGACCTGCCTCAGTCTTTGAGCCTTTGAAATTTTCGCTTGTTAATTTTAATCTCATTTTGAGATTTGCAAATGTGCAAAGTCTAGAAGCAAATCTCAGAATTTGCATCTTCCATTCAGAATTGCAAAGGGTACTAGGCTCTTGCAATTATCCATCTACCACAACATTGCAAGTAATTGCCAATACCAAGTCAACGGTTGATTTGTTCCACAATTTCTATCATGGGATGAATGCTATCGGTACTTAACTTTTCACGTTTGTCTTGTACGTTTGCCACATTTGCAGGAAATTAGCATTGCACCTGTGAAATATTTGCTCTCTTTTTCTCGTTAACAGCGAGCAACTTTGGGTTGTGTGCCATGCTTTGGCAGCTTGCAAGACACTGGAGGAGCTAAACGCCAAGTAGACTTGGCACCACTAAAAGTTACCCAAGCAAAAGTGGTCACCTTGGCGGCACAATTTGGAGCTCAGTTTGCCTTCTGGCCTTGTTCCCACTTGCACTTGATGACTATTTATAGTATAAGATGATGACCCAAATAGAAATGCTTTTTTATTTCTACTTGACTCTTGGCACAATTTTTGTGAGAGGAAAAATATGGCCTTCAAAGGACGAGCCTGGCCTACCTGCCTATAGGAATTGGTTTTGGGGACCCAAAAAATAATTCTGGAGTTCCCCCTCCCCCCCAACCTGTGGGCATCAACCTGTTAGAAAGAGCTTTGGACTTTTTGTAGGTTCTTTTCTCGAGGGTTTAGGTTCTCATGGAAGATGAAAAAGTAGAGTGGCTTCTTAAGTGTATGTGCTTAGAACTTGAAAATAATCTTCTTGATTGAAAGTTTGTCCCCCCCAAAAAAATTAAATAAATAAATAAATAAAATTTGTCGATGTTGTACATAGTTATTGGAGTGGATTAACATCTTTATGAAAAAGGTTTTAGTCTACCACAATTACTTTTTAGGAAAACTTTTGTGGCGCTATTTATGTCACATTCTGCAAGATTGAGAGCAAAGAGTGAAGCCTATAATGTTTTAGCATTAGGATGTCTAAGTCTTGTTAAACCCAACATAGTAATGATTATGCCACTCAAGCCTCTAATGAAATTAAGGTTTGGCTTTGGCATAGTGCCCTAAGCAAGGGCCTTCAAGCAATTTTCTATAGTTATCCTTTTGATCTATTTAGTCTTCTGTGGTTGGTTTTGTAGATTTAACATTACCATATAACAATAGATAATTTTTTAATAGGTGGGGCATGTGCTCCTACTAAGCCTTTTCCCTCATGGGCACCAAACATCTTATGTCCCCTAGTTCATCATGTCCCATCAAACCTCGTCCTTCCCATCACCCATTTGTTTTATCATGTGCCACCACAGACCTAGTTTCCACCCCATCTCACATGTAAGCGATGTATTTCCCATTGGTTCCCCTTCCCATTTTAACAAACCACACACCACCCACTAGTTCCCTTTACTAGCCCCTAGCCCTTTATGTGAATGTGAGGCCCCAACCCTACACTTTCCCAAACCCCCTTGATCATGCACATGTAGGACCATTTCCCCCTTCCACTCCACCAACCCCTCCATTTGCACATGAGCAGACCCCCAACCTACCCTCGCCTCTTCAACACATCTACAACTTCCACCTAAAGTCTTTTGTTGCACATGTTGGCGCCAATTTTCTAATCAAAGGTTAGCTCATCATCAACATTCTTGTCAAATATCTAATTCATCTAATCCAAACCCCCATGACCATCCCGACTCAATACCTTTCCTTGTTCCCACCTCACCTCCATCAACCTAGACTTAGGTTTCATCTTTGGATGTCTTCAAGTCCTTTCATTTAAGCTTTCATCGTTTTCAATTGTATAACCGCACCCCTACCACTCTACAACATGATGTGCAAATGGTGATGCACCCCTTCAAAGACTCAAATGTGAGTCCAAAGGTGAAAACTATGGAAGAAGGAGTTGGGGTATGCTCTCTAGCTTGCAACACTTCAAGGGTAAAAATGGCATGCTGGAACTCCAAGATGGGGATTAGGATGAATGACAAGTGGGTCACTTATTCACATGAACCTACACAAACCAAACAACAAGTTGGGTAATGCATAGTTGGAACATTTTTTGTGAATGAACGAACCACGGGCATACACAAACTCACAAAACTCACCACAACCTTGACTTGGGGGAATCCACCATCTTCCCCCTTATAGTATTCTTTATCATTAACCATGAGGACTATACCCAAATGTCATTTTGTCTTAAGGTTCTTAGATTGGGAGTCCTGAAATTCTCAAAATTGAGACTTTTAAAATTTTGGACACCCATAACTTCTTGTGCAGACCTCCGATTGAGGTGAGGTTTAAAGCAAAATTATAGCCTTTGTCAAGAACTTTTCAATGATATCTGGCAAGCCACTTGCACACAAAAAATTCAAAGCAATTCTTGACTTTTAATGGTCAAAAGCCAAATTGGCATTTTAACTCCTGACCCTTCTATTGGCCATAATGTATGTTATAAATAGTCAAATGGGTCATGGGAGCCCATTTTAAACATCTATGTCTCAATGGCTTTCCAATGATGTAAAGAAGTTTTTAATATAATAAGTTTTGATCCTTAAAATCCTTCTTTGAAAATTTAGGACTACACAAGGACTCCAACTCCCAAAGTGGGAGTCCATTTGGGAGTGTGTGAATTCATTCCCTCACACTCTCTCACACTCCTAGAAGTGCAAATGTGACTCTTGGGTTACACTCTCGATTCGCACCTTTCCATGTTTTTCCCTTGGTTGCAAACTCAAGGTTAGGGTCATGACAAATGACATTTTGTTTTCCATTGGACAAGTTAACGCAAAACCCCTTTGTTGTGATAGCTTGACACTTATTCCTTTTATTAGCCCAATGGTGTCTTGTTTTGACTCCTCATGGTGGGGCAACAAGGCGTAGTGAAATGTGTATTCAACTCAAGCATTTTCTAGTAAGCGATTGGGAAAACTTGCGGGAGGAGTTTTTTTTGCAAGCCCAAGCTTTGGTGGCAAGTTCAAATTTAGTGTCTTTTCCCCAACATAATCCCCTAATTCATATACACCTTTTTCGTAATCTACTTTTTAGATGTACATGGGAATACGTTAAAGTAACCCATGCCTTGGAACCATTTTCACCTACACCCATGTCCTTTGACACCACCTTAGCTCTCATCGCATTACACCTAAACTTAGATGGCTACTTCCCACTTTTCTTAAAATATTATAAACTAAACCAAAAGTTCAAACTTTTTTTAATTTTTTTCAAATTAGCATTCCAACACATGCCCCATCTATTGGCAAGTGGTTTTTCTAAGATGATTTTTTAACACCTTCGAGATTGTTTTCACCTAGAAGATTCAACAAGTGGATTTCCTCAGTTATTTCAATTTCGTTTTCATTTTGTTAAAGGTCATATTGCACCTCGAATTACATGTGTCCTTGGCACAACCCGCCTTTTAACCACGACCAAGCTTCCAGGCAAAGTTTGTCTCATTGTAGTGGAGGAAACATTATATCGATTCATAAGTCATGTTTAATGCCTTCAATTCCATGACGCTTTTGCAACACATTTCTCCCCACACCAATTTGGAATCGCAATTAAAGGCAGTTGTGAAGTAGTAGTCCATGGCATTATGTACACCTTTGACCTTTACCCCCACTAGATTTTTCTTTAGTTAGACTTGACAAACGCCTTCAATTTGGTGTCAAGAGAGGTCATATTTCAAAAACTTTGTGCAACAGGTGGAAACATCATGCAATTCATCTCATTTTTTCATCCATTCTATGCATTTGAATCTCCCTTGTTTTACAACCATTAAATCCCCTTCTACCATGGGAACTTGCCAAGGTGATCCCTTGGAAGGGGCATTATTTGCATTAGTTGATTTTAAGGTTTTGTCTTCTACAACTAATCATTTCCCTTCTTATTTATTTTCATCCATTGCAAATGACATTCACATCATAGCTCCCCTTTCTATTGTATCATCTACATATGTGTAACATGGTCACCCTTTAGCTTAACATCTAACTTCAACACCCAATGTCCCAGTTTACCACCCCGTCAAAAGGAAATAGAGTTTTGGGAATTCCATTGCACATTTCATCATTCACATCATCCTTCATAAAAAAAATGTTTTGTTAGAAGATGTTTGACATGTGGATCTTCTCCTTAAAATGGGTGATGTTCAAGTGGCCTTTAAAATTTTAACTCATTATTTCGTGCAATGGCGTTCATATCTCTTGTAATGTACACCTTCTTATTTCACCCTCATAGAGTTCTTCACTTCTTTTTACTCCTCCCTCCTTCAAATGTTTGGACGCCTTTTGGGTCCAGGATCCTTTGACAACCCAAAAGGACTTTTAGCACGTAAACAAGTGTTTCTCCCAATAACTTTTGGTGACATTAGGTTCATATCAATGGCCACCATTGCCCAAATAACCTATTTTGGGAATTAGGCCTTTATAACTTTAATCATAGTTGTTAGGTTTATGGTTGATCAACATCCCTTCCTTCTTGAAGCCTTAGCATAATTGACAATAACATTTTCCCTTTCTAGCAACACTTCAAGGTGGCATGTGTTCTTTTATCACCCCCAACTCACGCAAGTCTTCTTTCATTTGAACAACTCATCAAATAACAAATGGTTCAATTTCAAGATTCCATTTCAGAATGTTTGCACCATCATACACTTTCGAACATGTTCTCTGACAAGATATTTGAAGCCCATTGTGCCCAAATTTTACAATGTTTTATCCCAAGGGTGGGTGCTTAACTTATAATTTGACCAATCTTCCCAAGTTTTCGACTAGCTTCCTTGATCTTTTCCACAGCATTTCGAATACAATTTAGACTACCTTGTCTTTTAATTACAAATATCCCTTGATGCATGTGCACACATCCTTATGGGTATCCACCTTTCACATTATGCTCATGGCAACAAGTGCATAGGAACCCATGATGCAGTTCTTGACACCTAGGTCAAAACCTATAATTAAGAGTCAAAATGATTACTTTGGAAAAGGATTACACTTTTTTTTCCCCAAAAACCTTTTACATGCAAATGAATTTTTGAATGAAATTCTTTGTAATTTGTTTTTGAAAATATTTATATGTTCCCCGATGCATCACATTTTATTTTTTGTTAGTCAGTATTGAATAAATATGAATTTTCAAAAATGTGCAAATTATTTATAAATTCAATGTTTCATCTTGAAAAATGATCAAAATTTTAAGTTGTCACCAAAAATTAAATTTTCACATTTTTTTGTTTTATTATACTTTAAGTTATTCTTTTTTTCATACATCATGTACATTATAACCCATTTATATGTGGTAAAAGTTTCTTGAAGCTCTAAAATTCTAAATCAATTTTAAAACATTTTTTGAATTTTTAAAGTCTTATAATTTAACATTTTTAGAATTATGAGTGTTTTTTTAATGTGGCTAATATGTTCTTATCATCTATATTTTTTTCAATGAATTTATTATTATTATATGAATCCTTTTGATAATCCTTGCAAAATTGACTCCATCTATCTGACATAATAAGTGTACATTTTTGAATGTCCTAAATTAAAACCAAAACTTAGAATTAATGAATTTTTACTCTAAGTTCTTTAACATTCATATGAGGGAAAAAGGACTAACTTGCCATGATTACTATGGTTTTAAATGGTAATAAAAAAATAAATGTTTGATTTTGACTAATTATTTTCAACATTTGACACCTTTTTTGGCTCCTAGTTGCACGTTTTGACCCACCTTTGCTACCATTGCACAAGATGTTGACTTGCACATGGGGCAAAAAAACTTACATGTGCTTCTTTCAAACACATTCAACTCTTCCTATTGACGAATCAACATTGTGCTCACTAAAGATGGCATTCGCACCTTAGTCAACATTGTCATTGCCAACCTAACATGAATGGATTTACTTCCTCAATCTTGTGCCACCCAAGGATTTGTTGTTTCCGATGCGGCTTAGGCCAAAAAACAAAGCTATTGTGACCGACACCCTACCAATCAATTCCTCCCTTTAGTAGTGAAGATATTTGGATGTCTACATAAGTAGGCAGATGTGTTTTTACACAATTGTGCCAATGCCATTTGGAGTTTAAAATGACCAAAAGACCCTCTTCTTTCTATCTTGGTTACTTTTTTTTGACAAAAAATTTCAATCACTTTACAAATGCAACAAGCATTTTCCATCTTAAGTTGCGCAATAGCTGTAGGCCTAGTTACTTATTGACTTCCACCCCTTCAAGACACAATTCCCATCTCCATGCTTGACTTATTGTAAATGAATGGTTTTTTATATGGAAAAATATGATCGACCTACTACAAGCAGTTGGTTTTTGACATGGATACATTTTGACATCTAGTTTGAGTTAATTTGACAACATGTAAATTCTCTTTTTTCTTTTTTCTTTTTTCTTATCCCTTTGTACATTTTTAAATCTACAATGTGTCTATCAATAAAGTTTTGCAAGGTTGCACAAAAATGCCCCTTATGAGCTTTGTTGTGTGCACTTTTGGGCTTGTCATTTTGCACACTATATGATTTTGTGTCGAATTGTGTTGTGTGATTTTCATGTTTCATGTTTTGTAACATTATTTGCTTTGTTTTCTACATTTCTAGTGTCCCAAGTTGAATTTGAATCTAGCACTCTCTTTTGACATAATAAGCAATGACCAACAACATAGATTCAAGCTTTATAAAGGAACTTTAAAAAAATAAAAATAAACATATGTGTAAAGTCAAAACGATCAAACCTTGTGTTAAAAACTAAGTGGCTAAACATTGTTAATCAATTTTTATATTGAACGTAACCAATTTTCACATTAGACATTGCTCCTTGGGGGATGTTTAGTGTCTTACATAATTTTTTTTAAATCCATATCTTGGTTGACAATAACAATTTTTGTCACAAATGTTTTTCAAGGAATGAAGGAATCCTTATTTTTCATCAATAGGAAATGCATGCACACCATATTTAATGCAACCCTAATTAAGATGAGAACTAGCATTAAGGTAAAAAAAAGGACTAGAAAGTTCCAATATCCATGGGGCATGGAAGGTTATAACATAACAAATAACACAAATAATAATCTTCCAAAATCATGTTTATTACTACGACAAGGTTACAAGGTTGAGATTGTATACATTAACATAAATAGTAAAATTTTAAAAACATGTGGTAAAAAGTTCACATTCTTGTTAGAGCTCCTTGTAATTTGTTTGTATTTTTGCATGGGCCACATGCAAAAGATATGGAACATTTAAGTGCTAGTTCACTAAGGTGACTCCTAAAACAATTCAAAAGGCTCCCATCCTAACAATTTCATTGGTCATGTAGTCTTTTTTCACCTCTAGACAAAAGCCTATTGAAAAGACTTTGTTTTATCAATATATATATATTTTACATTAATATCATAATCCTTGTTATATACATGTAGTGTTAAGATGCAATCAAACCTAGTGTGAGGTTTTATAATGTTAAGTAGGCTAATATTTAAATAACATTGTGAGAAAAAAAGCTTAAATGACCTATATATGTTAGTTAGCACCAATTTTAAAAAACTGTTTTTTTTCCTACTCATTCACACCTAAGAAAACCATGGAAAAACATTGACTTAAAGCCCCCTTTTATGGCTTTAACCTAACATTGTTTTTATTCCAATGCATGATTCACACTAGTCCCAAATCCACAATAAATCAATGTTAAATTTTCTTAATTTTGGGTTGCATTCACATATATAATGTTAGGTAGCATTGTTAATAATGCAATATCCTAGTTGGCAAGTGGTGCTAATTTGGTGTTAAACTAGCTAACATTGAATTTAGCCTTAAACTTACATTTTGGACTTTTCAATCAATGTTATGTAAAACCAACAAAAGGACCAAATAACACAACGTTACATAACATGGAGACGACTGTGAGATCTGGTCTCACCATCCTTCCCACTTACCCAAATAAAAAGGAAACTGGAGAAAATGATGACTTTGGTGCAAATGGTCATTTTTGTTAAAGCATTGATAGAGGCCATGACATGTAGCATCACACTATGTGAATGCCCAAACTTGTTTGTGTGGTTAATTTTCATGATTACTACCACTAGATTTTTTTGTAAAAACAAAATCCTAAGAAATATTGTGATGATAGCTTTTTTTACCATTGACAAGTTAACACTATTTCTGAATCATATTAAGGTCTGTGCTTTTGAAATTTTGATGTTAAAGGTAACATCCACTTAACATCAAGTTAATATTTATTTAATATTATGTGTCACCTAGATTGCACCTAGGATTTAACATGAAACCATTATAACATCCTCTTAACATCAACTTAACACCCACTTAACATTGTGTGTCACTTCAAATTTCACCTAGAATTTGTTGTTAAGCTAACATCACTCAATACTCACTTTATATTGTGTGCCACCTAGCATTCCACTTAGCATTCGATGTTTAACTAACATTCTTATATGAATGCAACAGACCCCCCCAAAAAAAAGCTTGTCTCTCTGAATATCAACTTAACATCAGGTGTGATTGTATATTTAATGACTCTAGTTGCCCTGAGCTACAGTATCAGAAGAAGGCAGTTATCAAATTTAAAGCTCAGACTGAATTTGGACAACACCTATACTTCAACAAGTGATGGCACAAGCTCAGGGCAACACCATGATGACCACATTGTGATCTCCAGGTTAAATTGTTTTGGAACAACTGTGATTCCAAATAGTAGCCAGATTTCGACAATTGTTTCTGAAAAAAAGCCAGATTTCTATATTGGGTTCTAGAATGTAGCAAAAAAATCTGAAGGACTCTTAAAAGTTTTTACTTTCATACCTGATCTATAGCCAAATCTGGCTAAACATTCTTGTGGATGATCACCAGTTTAGTTACATCACAAAATTGAAAAAAAAAACCCTGGTCTACATAAAGCTGCAAAATGAAATCATAAAATCACCAGTGCCAAACATGAGAAGACAAACTTCAATCAATCAATCAATCAATCAATCAATCAATTAGCACAGAAAACTGTCAATCTCCAGTGGACATAAGCTCAGTTTTCATTATGTCCACTAATGCAGTTTCATTGGGGAAGTTTAAAATCATATCCAGAGGTTCACAGTTTTAATCTTAGTGGGTACCGGTCATTTCTCTTTTTTTTCAAATTTGTGATATTGAAGATTTGGAGAACTCTTGCAAAACTTGGATAATTTCCACCATAAGAACAAAAAAATCAAAGTTTTGACAATTTGTATGTTGAGAAAATGAAACAACTTGGGTACTTGACAGTTAGTATCTAGCCTCCATCTAAGTGGGGGACCTGGGTAAAATAACCAGTTATCCAGGGCTTGAAGACAATGGGAGCAAGATCCTCAGGTGGAAGGTGGTGAAGAAAGTTGTACATCCACACTGAAAGGTTAACCAGAATGCAACAATCATATGATTTTTTTAAACCTTCTCTCCTAGGAAAAATAAAATAGGCAAATTTTCCTATAAATTTCAACAAAGTTCTGCTGCCAATACCCAGTAACAACTTATTGCAGTAGCCCTTGCATGTACAAAATGCATCTACATCTACATATGGAGGTTTTGGATCTCCATATGGATAGCTCATGCAAATGCATGACACCTGCTAC